>Ga0209611_10001212_pt1 | contig 43100 bp, 33 predicted proteins | sample S1TSphgellanicum_3_FD_187693 | JGI IMG/M metagenome (GOLD analysis project Ga0209611, IMG submission 187693) | Host-associated microbial communities from peat moss isolated from Minnesota, USA - S1T2_Fc - Sphagnum magellanicum MG (SPAdes) (version 2) | ecosystem: Host-associated > Plants > Peat... | reverse complement strand
GGGGGGGGGGGGGGGGGGGGGGGGGATGTGTGTAAGAAAGAACATCAAATCACATACCAAGGTTTTTGATGTTGATTCAAAGGAGCAAAGTTGATTGGTGCCTCATCAAAAGTAGGAAGAAGTTTACATGTTTCTTCTAATTCAAATGTGGGGAGATTGTACACAAGAGTTGATAGGATGGGATTTGCAACATTTGTAATCAAGGTGCCAAATCGAGATGTGCCCCCTAGAAGGGCTTGCAAATGTGCATCTTGAAGTTCTTTGCTAAGAAGTGAAAGTGTATTGCTTGAAGGTGCCCCAACCCTTCTCAATTTTTTTCGTCGTTGCAAGTGATTTGTTGTCAAGGATTTAATTTATGTAGTCATGAAAATATTCATTTGTTTATGTTAACCCCTAAATGCCTCTAATGAAATGCACCGTGAAAAGTTGTGAGAAAACCAACTATACATGCAATAACATGCTATTGCAATAAAAAAACAATTGCTAGAGTCTTCATATTGAGTTCATATTTTCATGAAAACTTGAAAGTTGTGAATGGACCCTATGACATTGATAAGAAAACATTCACATTGATTCCACATATTCTTACTTTACATACAACAACCAACCACCCCTTTCAAAAAGATCAAAAGGATATCTTAAAAAATTGGCCATGTTGCATTGTAATGTGACCAACCATGTCTTTTGGAATCTTTGTTGCACAAACTGGGCATGTCTACTTTCCACCCCACACATGCAATTATCAAATATATTCTAATAGAAAGAAACATGAATATGCAAGAAATGTCTAAATGACATCATAACAACTTGCATACCTTACACCAATAATTACATGACCCCATGGAAAGTTTGTGGTGTACTTCTATGGTTTTAATAGAACACAAAAATACACATAGATGTAAAAACAAAGTTCCATCAACAAGTGAAATTCCTAAGAATTGTTGGAGGCTACTAAATTCAACCATGATCAATAAGAGATTTTTAAAACAAATCCAATTGCAAATACAAAAGGGGACCTACATTGTGAGACTTGATGCCATTAGACTAGGAAAGTCATGTTCAAGGAATAATGTCCTTTGGCAATTTAAGTGATGATTTAGGTGGGCAACAAATGAAATCCATTTGAAGTTTAAAGCTTATGTAGTATGAGTCAAAAACTTACAACAACCTTAGATTCAAAATAATGTTCATCTTCAAGATGAGAACATAAAGAGGTGGCATCAAAGTCCTCATAGCAATAAGGACAAGGTAAATCAGGTCGTACATCCTCTTCACCATCCACATCATCTATGTTGATTGGCCGATCTACAAACTTGCCATAGGATTAAATCTAAAGGACATCAACATGCAACATGAATAATGTGGGAATTTTTTGGTTTTTTGTTAATTTTGGAATCATAAATGTTAGCTTCCATGCATGTGTCACAATGAACTTTCTAGTTATAGATGATTGTTCCCTTTCTATTTTTCCATATAGTACATGTCCAATTACACATAACAATGAAGTGTTCAATGGTAACACTAATAATATGAAGAGCTATCAACAAATACATGATGGTTGGTTTTCTTACATTTAGGTAACAACACATTATAAAAAGCTAAGGTGCATTATTTGCATGCCCATTATATATAAACCTAACAAATGCCGAAAAGGGATATTTGGCAACAAAATTTTTGCCTTAATCCACATTACCATCTTTTCCTTGGATTTGGCATGCATGAACAATCAACATACCAACACATTCTCCTTTTTCATTCATTGATTTAATGGACAATGAAAGGTGGTCACTAAACTTTTATGACAAGGGTTGCATTTGATTCAACTTGAACATATTGACTCATGTAGGAAAGCCATGAAGGCATGAAGGGATTCCCTTCTTCAATATTTGTTGTGAGAGCCAAATTTTTGTTTTAAACTTCTTTTGTTTGTAAGCATGTTTTATGGCTACACCATCCCATGACACACTTATGTCCAAGTTGGTGGCACTTGGCATGGAGAGAAATGTACTCAATGTTATAATTGTAACACAAACAACTTCATTACCTTGGATATATGAAGGTGCCCTACAAAGAGTTGAGAGTCCTACAATTGTTGACTAATAGGGCATATATGTTTTCATAGAGGACTAGGAAGGAGGATTTGATCACATACTTATATTTGTAGATTGTGAAGGGTGAAGAGATTGGTGCCGCTTTGATGTTGGCATGCGTGTTGTCCACAACTCCCCATCCATGGCATCCCCCGCTTCCTTTGCTTTTCCTTTCCCTTTGAGTTGTTTGTTTTTCCCTCCTCCTAGCAATCCCTTTCCCACCCCTTCCCCACCCTTCCCAACCCCACCCTTCCCATCCCTTAGTTGCCCTTCCCTCGTCACTTTACCCCCCACTTTGCTCCCCTTCTCATTTAGTTTCCCCCTACCTCCACCCCCCCTTCTCCCACCTACCCCTTTCCACTACCCTATTTTTTTTCTTGCAATTGTTGCCACCTCTCCCTCAATTTTCCTCTTTTTCTTCTTTTTTGCAATTGTTTCAATGTCTCCTCTTCACCAAACATCACTCAATCAACACCTTTTTTTATTATCTATTAATGAGATCTAACAACTTCCCCCCTCCTTCATGAAGGATTGCAATAACAAACTAATTCTTGATAGTTTTGCAATTTCATTCAAGATTACAACCTCAACCTTGATGTCTCTTCACCTTTACACCAAATGCCATTGTTTTTCTACTTGAATGCATTCTCACATTCCTCCCAACCAAATATTCTCATGTTGAAGTGTAAAAAAATCCTCATTCCCAACCACAACAAAAAATACTTCACTCAAAACCTAACAACCCAATGTTACATTCCTCAACAACCTTTCAAGAACTTCTCCACAAATACAATGCACACAAGTTTTTCAATACAATTAGCACAAAGGCAAAGACAAGATGCAACAAAAGTTCCAATAACAACAATACCAAGACTTAGAATTCTTCTTAACAAAAGCAAATTGATGCAAACAAATTCAAAATGGAACAATGCTTTGTGTTAAGGTGTGCAAACAAGAAATAACAAAAACAAGAAAAAATAGAAGAAACATGTTGCCACACAAGAAAAAGAGAGCAAAAATATTATGTTGCTAAGTAGAAAAAAAGTAATAGGGTATGTTTGTTAGGCAAGAAACAAAAAAGGCAAGTGGGAGGTATTTAGCACATAAGAGACAAAAGAAGCAAAAGGAACGTGATGCCATACAATAAGAAGAAGCAAGAGGAATTTATTTGCAAAATAAGAAATCACACTGAAGTAAAAGCAACGTGGTTCCAAATAAATTAGTAGAAGCAAGGAGCAATCTTTGCCAAACAAAGGGAGAAAAATATATTATCAAATAGGAAAAAATAGAAGGAGCAAGATGAACATAATTACCAAATAAGAATATAACCAAAAAAAATGAACATTTGAAGCCAACCAAGAAAATGAAGCCAAAAGAACGTGTTTGCCAAATAGGAGAATTGTATTTCCAAACCAAAAGAATTGAGAAGAACTTAATATTGCCAAATAGTGCGTGGGGCACAAGCCAACAACAACAAGGGCACAATAGGTGTTGTGGAAGAATGCGACGCATCAAGTATGTTCCATGTTTCTTGCACTAAATTAGTTCTTCCCCTTTTCACACTTGATTGTTTTCCTTCAATTCAACCCTCTCCAAAACAAAACAAAATCACACATTTGTATTAGAAAAAACCAATGGTTTCATGACAAACTTCATTCAATTTGAGCAACTTGAAAATATTACCAATTAATCTTTTCATGTACTTGCCTTTCCCCTTGTCTTCCTTGCCAACTTTCTCTTCATCAACTTTTCTCTTTTGTGCACATTCATTTTGTCTTTCTTTCTTATTTTCACACCATGAACTCTTGGAATTTCTCAAAATATTTTTTGTTGTTTATGAGCACATAGCTTGCAAGGTCAAGCCAAGACTGTACACTATGCCAAAATGAAGTGGATCCATGATTGGGTTTTTAGTTATATATGCCACTCCTACTTAAATGACTATGTAGTTCAATGAAACTCGTAGTTTTACCATTTATGTCCTTAGTTGTAAATGCTATTTTACTGACTATAGTTGTAATGTACATGCACAATTCCATTTCATCGTTTTATTTCAATTCATCTGATCTTTATTTTTTGCAAAAATATATTTTACACCATTGAAATGTCACCACTTGGCACGTGGTCAAGTCAAATTAAGGAGGCCATGTCCCACGTTTAATGATCAATGATCAAAATATTATGATGTCATGTATATTGTTGAAGGGTCCATATTCATCCACATGGCCTCATTTACAAACAATCAGTGTGTAGCACGTGTCCAAATCACAACCTGCCATGTTTTATGGGTTGGGGTATAAATTCAAGTTGGGGTAGGATTAGGTTTGGATTAGGTTCAAAATAGGTCGTATCAACTTTAAGGTCAGGTTTAAGTTGACCTAGGTTTGGGCAAAGATTGGGTTAAGCTTGGTTTAGGTTCAGATTAGGTTGGTTAGGTTTGGTTTTAATTTGACCCAAGTTTGGGTAAGTTTTGGATAAGGTGAGGGTTAGGTTTGGCTTGGGTTTTGACTATGCTAGTTTAATTTCATGTTAGATTTGAGTTAGGTTCAATTTAAGTTTAATTTATATTGGTTTAAGCTTGGGTTAAGATTAGTTAAAAATCGGGTTGGGTTCATATTAAGTTGGGTTTAGGTTTTGGATAGGTTTAGGTCTAGGTTGGGTATGGATTAGGTTTGGGTTTAGGTTTAGGTTAAGTTCAAACAAAGTGCATTTAACTTTAATTCTAATTTAGATTATATTAAGTTTAAAAGAAGGTTAAATTTGTATTGGGTTCACTTTAGGTTTGGGAGAGGTTTGGTATATGGTTGTGCTAAGTTAGGCATAAATTAATTACATTATGAAAATCATGTATGTGGCAACTAGATTGCCCTACAATTATAATTCCAAAACAATTAATCTACAATTATGCTACACTTGCCCATAAGAATATGGGGAATTAATAAATAAAATGTTGCGTTTAAAAATCAAGTTGTATTGTAATTGCAAGTTAGTTGCAAGATGAACATTTATATAATATATAGAATGTACACACCAAAAATATGGTTGTAGTCCACTATCTTTGAATTTAGTCACATTTGACAATTACATTACAACTAAGGCAAATGTAACACCCAATTAATGACTATTTTACAACTAATGTATAACCTTCACATATATGATCATGCCATGTTTATGCATTTTCATTGCCCATTCGATATGATACTTTTCAACTTGTTCGCAACTAGTTGTCAACTATGATTGCCATTGATACAACTAGTTGTGCCACTAATTGTTTCATCAACAAGACCCATTTCCTTCAAGCCAATCATGCACCTATGCCTATTATATAAAAATTCAAAATGAATTATAAAGGATAATTTTTTTCCATTTACAATTAACATCTAATAAACATGTAAGCCAAAGTAACCAAATTAGCCAAACCAACATGTGAACACATTAGTCAAATCAACTAAATCAACCATGTGATCATTGTGAATAACTAATATGAAATTATATTTCAACTTGGAATTTAAAATTTGGGTGAAAAATCCCTAAGCAAATGACACATGGTAATAAATCATCATATTTCCCCTTTTGCATCAACAACCCTTATGTACCTATGCCTATTGTCAATAAACTCAAGATGAACTAGAAAGGATAATGTCTTTTTCCTTAAACATTTTATGCATTTAAAAAAAAATTGGTAATGTGATTATCACATCATGTGCAACATAATGGAGATTTTCTTTAAAAATCCAATTTAAAAGTAAAGTTGATAAGTGGTTATAAGTTTATTTAGAAAACTTGGAGTTAATTGAAGGTTTTTGTTTTTATTCTTAAAGGTTGAAAGTTATTGTTCTTATTATTGGAAGTTGAAGGTTTGTGACTTGTGTTTTGAAATGTTTATTTCCATATATTAAAGAAAAATGGTGCAAAAAAAATTCCATTTTCTTTAAAGGTTGACTTGTAAAATGTAATTTATAATGATGAAGGATTTATGAAAGGTGTATTTTTTTACAATAATCATGAACTAGGGATTTTGTTTGTGTTTGAACATTTGGATTTTTTGAAGTGGAAGGTGGAATTGAAATAAAACTAGTTTGTTCAAACACACATGTTATTTTTGTGCATTTATGATGACTTTTGTTGTTCGTGTTAGAGGGCCAAACTTTGATCATGTTTATATCGATCAAAATCAAACTTGTGGATACAAGGTAAGGTTTTTTCAAAAATAAAACGGTGGTTTTGTTTGAAAAATATTATCTTGAATAAAAGAACATGCACATGCGATGTTCTATAATTTGGTTAGGTTGCTAATAACTATGTCATTGAATGTATCGTTTGTTGTGTATTAATTCAAATTAATACATGCAAAAAAACAAGTTCCAAAATAACAAAGGTGAAGTAATGGACTAAATATGGTGAATTCTAACCTCAATATTTCAATTATGTGATGCATTTTATTTTGAAAACCACCATTGTATGCAAGTGTATCTAATTGTACTTTTGTTTGTATCAATGTTATGTATGTTACATTTTAATGATATATAAGTTCTATTAGTGGCACTACAGTTATAAACTTGTTTTTATTTAAGTTGAAAGGATGGACATTTAAATATCTTTTGTGCATTATAAGGTTATGTACATGTTATTGATCTCATTTCGCATGTGACATTGAATATCATAATATGGTAGATTTCAAGTAGACAAAGTGGAATGAAGAAATTATGGTTCCAACTCCATTTCAATGAAAAAATATTTATTTATTTATTTATAAAAATAGTGTTTTAGGTGAAAATATTTTATTATTGTGGTTCATAATTTTTGTGATGACCTTTTGTTTAGGCAAAGGAATTTGTTCATTATAAATAACTTGGACAATAATATTTAAATTTATAGTCAAATTTTATTTCAATAGAAAAAAATTAGAAAAATGATTTTATAATGCAATTTCCAACCTTGAATGTCAATGCATATAGTTTCAAATCCATTTTATGTTTATAAATAGTGATAGAATGCAATTTTGCACTATCTATCATAATTTGAACAATGATAATGTGTGTGTAAGGTCTTCACATTTACATTGTAAATTGTAATTTGGTTGTCCAATACTACTAAAATTAATTGTCATTCAACTACATTGGAACCCATAATTAAAAACTTAGTTGTAAAGGACGTCAACAAATTCTATTTGTCATAGATGAACAAAAAATCACACAAGCATTAGGTTTTTTAATGGATGACCTACTTAGTAGTTATTCCATAGTAATCACTCAGTTGCCATTTGCAAATTGGGTACATTATAGTTACACACAAATACCACCTTGTGTCAATGTCACATAATTGCAAAATTAGTTGCAACCTATAATGTGTTTCCATCGCACCTATAATTGCAAAGGAGTTACAACACAAATCAACATAGTTCATCATTGATGGATGGATGAAAAACCATGTTAACATGACATTACAATGGTAGTTGCAAACTTATTGCATTAGAGTTGCATAATAGTTGTTCCTACACAATTACAACTAAATTGCATGAATTATATATGTATATGGTTCCACATACAATGAATTGTGTCCAATACATCTCATGCAACTTGTTTGATAACACTCATGCCGCAAAAATATGATGAGCTGCAATGAAGTTGCAAGTGGTCATTGTAACTCAAGAACCCACTTGTAAGGCTAGTTGTAAATCACACTATTTTTTCATAGTATTAGGCCCGGCATATGTAGTTATATCCTCTTAATCACATTGCACAAGAGAACCTATATTTGTTACATCATAGGTCTGATACCATAATCAATACCCATCCAAAAGGGCTTCCTACATACATCTTTGTACGGGGCATAAGTTAACACAATGCAAGGACTTTATTGCCACAATATAACGTATTTCATATACATGCTTTCATTTGGTAACTCAACAAAACTCTCCACAAACGAAGGCGCTTGTCCTTTACATTTATTATGCATTACCCATTCTAGGGTTTCGAAGCATAAATTGGTTACTTGGCATTTCATGAATTACACATTTTAAGAACTTGGGTGACCAAAAAATGACTAACTCTTGGGGTGGGTGACTTTCATGTGCAAGGGTGAAAACACATTACATGGGGGGGTAACTTGGGTAGTTTCATAACATGTGTGAAAAATATACACCTACAAAATGTGTTGCATTTAATTTTGGGTTTCACTTTTGGTGTTTGGACTTGATATTTTGATTTTCACAAAGTTAATGTTATCTAATATTATTTGAAAAAAAAAATTTAAAAGATAAAATTTAAGGAATAATGGATATATTTATGCTATATGTAGTATAATAAAGCCCATTTTTTTGGGATTACACTAGGTTTGGGTTTGAATTAATCAACCAAAAGTATGAAATGAAAGTTTTTAAAATGGCATGCTTCACATATCTTGTCATCTTCCATTTGAAAATGATTTTTTATTAATATGTTAATTCACCACATATTTATGGTCATTGCCCTAAAAAGCATAAATTTGTGATAATTATCAAATTCTTCACATGGTTCACAAATTTATTCCAAACACATGGACAATGTTTAATAGATACTAAAAATTTCATAAAGATTAAAAATCATTTCAATCCTTTCTTGAATATATTTGGAGTTTTTTGTGTGATATTTTTGTGTGCAAGTGACATATATATATATATATAGTGCAAATGTATTTTAACATCACATCATATGAAATAAAAAATGTAGTTTCATTGGCATTTGATTTCTTTGGGTTTTGACCTACCATAATATGCAAAAACATTATGAAAATCCTTCATAATAATGACATGGTTGAAGTTCAAACATGGGACCCCTAAAAAACAATACAATGTGACAACAATCTTGACCCCGCCCCCCCCCAAGTGTGTTTTCACATGTAACAAGTGGGGATCTCCTATCATATCCCTATATGGTAGCATCACATTCGCCACATATTCATTGGGTATCTATTTTCCACTAACCTTGCTTCCATTTAGCCCATAAATTGTTGTTGTTGGAATCTTCCATTTAGAAATTAAGTCAATCAATAGCATTTTGATGCCCACACAAATCTACACGTGAAACAAGTTGGCATACATGTTTCACACAATTTTTTCACAAATTCATTCAAGATTCACAAAAAGATAAATGGTGAATAGTCTTTAAAAAATTCCTTGTTGGGTTGTAGTTTCTTAGCTATTCAAGGTCATGACACCAACTTTATATGAACACAAGTTTGGTATGAAACCTAAGAGAAGACCAAGACTATATTCACAAATTGCTCCACCATACGCATAACTTACACTAGAGTTATGTTGAAATTAATTTGACATTGATAAATGCAAAAACATACCATATATAAAATAGATAACATTTGAAGCCGCATAATTAATTTGTAGTCAACTTCACATAACCTAGTAATGTTGCAACGTGAACCTTGTTGGGTTTTGGTGGACTTATGATTGATGGGCCTTACATACATAAAAGATTCAAAGTTAGATGAATTAGCTTGTTATTTGCAAGAAAAAAATGATTTCAAAGGTTGGTTTCTTGTCTTTGGGGATGCATTGGTTGGTGTCTTAGTCAAATTTGGTGAAGCCATTGTTGTGTCTTGCATATAGAACAAGTATGCTAGACTTCTTAGCATACATGTAATTGAAATATTTTGCCATAAAAAAGGTAAGGTCTAATTTGGATTCTTGCCTTGATCAAGGACATTGTATAACATTTAATTTGTGTTGGTGGAATGTTGAAAGCACCCAAAAGATTTGATATGCTCTATGCCATTTTTTGTGCTACCACACCTATCCCCACTGTCTATTATGTTACCAAACTTGTCCCCACCACTTGTTGGACTACCACAGTTGTCCCCACATCATTAATATTTCCTATATGTCTAAATGTTTGAATGTGTTATTACTTCCACCACAAGAATCACTCCTTGCACCACACCATCCACATGTTCATTATTGCATATATTCTTTTGCAATTTTGTGTGTTGTGGTTTTTTTAGGGTCATACACCTCACTCGTCTAGTTTGAATCAATTGATTATTTGTTTGCATTTGAAAAGGCATATGGACACCAAGTTTCTCTACCTTGATGGATTAGATTATGATACATGTTTAGTCAAATTAAAGGATTTGCTCAAACACCTATCACAATTTAGAACAAAACATCACTTATTTATTGGACAATATTCAGCACAATGCTAGGTGAATCTAGAGCTTGCTATCCATTATTATATGTTTGGTTTCCACATAAACACAATAAGGGAACTTGTGTAGCTAGACCATGATTTAGAACTCCTAGGTATTAGTCCATCATTCCCACTTTGCATATTTCCAGTATATAAAATCATGACTTTTCAAGTCATTCAACTTGATTAGGTTGTCATTTTTTAATTAAAAAATGGTCTTTTAATCATCTTGATTTGGCATGGATTTTTTTGGTGGATTGTGTGACACTTAGTCAAGTAGGACAACAAAAAGGACACCTTTAGTAAAAAAAGACAAAGTGTGTAGACCTTGAGTCAAATGGGACAAATGTATTTTTTATCATACATAATGTTCTATTCAAATGTTTGTTTTGATGGTAAAAAAGTCTCAATCAAATGGAACATATCCTTGTTTTGATGGTTATGAGATGACATGGATATCTCCATTTGGTAGTTATGTGGGCCTACAATGGTAACACATGGCACCTCAAATATGCCAAACTTGGGATAAAATACACATTGTGAGAATTCTTTAAATTGGGTGGGTATATTAAAATTTGAAATTTTGAGGTAGGTTAAATGGATACAAACCTTTGCATTAATTATGTGAAGTAATTATTTGGCTTGATTAAAGAACTTATAAACTATGGCATAAATGGAACATATAAAGTGTTAATTTGACTTTATTCATAGATCTTACTTTAAATGTTAGTTTGAATTTTTGTTTTGATAGTGGGACCTCACACATCATGTGAATAATGGGGATTTGTTTTTATATTTGGGGTTCATATATGTGCAATGGGGGTCTATTTTAATCTTGGGGTTCAAATATGCATAATGGGTTTTTGATTTGATATTGGAATCATAAATGTGCATAATGGCAATCATATATATTAATTCACTACGTCCGTCTATCTGTCTGTGACAGTTATAACAGTTATAAATTGACCAAAAAAAAAATCAGCAGTGATCTAATATTGTGCGCTGGATATCTCCTGGCCGTCCAAATCAATGAGATCTAACGGTGTAGATCTTTAGAATTCTTTTGCTGATCGAACTGTAATTATTGTGTAGAAAAACTTATCCTGACCTTAGGGGTTCATTAACTACACATGGGTCTTGGTACGGTTAGGGTTTGGCGTTCCTTTTAGGGTTTAGGTTTAAGTCTCAGCGGCTGTACAGGACGGTTTTTTTTGCGTCTGTTTTTTTTCCCTTCTAGGATTTGGTTTGCAGTTTCTGCGTTTGTGGCTGTCCCCAGATTGCAGTAGCGACGCATTGTGGCATCAAGATGGTGCTCTCTTTGAATGAGGCTGATGTGCAGATGATGTTGGCTGCTGATGTTCATCTCGGCACCAAGAATTGTGACTTCCAGATGGAGCGATATGTCTGGAAGCTAAAATGGCGGAATGTCGTTAACCTTTAAGGTTTCAGGGGTCGTCATTAGGGGTCATCGTTGCTTCAGTGCCGTGCTGTGCCTTGCAGGCACGGGTTACCACTAGTTTGTTTTAATTTTGAAGGTTCAAAGATACATATTGGGGTTCATTTGGTTTTAGGAATTGAAATATGTACACTACATGTTTATTTCAATATAGGGAACTCACAAATGTGCATTTAAATGGTGGTTTGTTTTTATCTTAGGGGTCAAATATGCACAATGGGGATATGTTTTGATGTTGGAGCTCATGGATATGCATAATGGGTTTCTAATTTGATCTTAGGATCACAGATGCGCATAATGGACTAGATTTATTTTGATTTTGGAAGTTCCAAGATACATAATTGGGGGTTTTTTAATCTTGGGAGTTCAAATATGCACAATGCAGGTTTGCTTTGATTTAAGGAACTCACAAATGTGCATAATATGCATAATGGGTTTTTATTTTGATATTGGGATCACAAATGTACATAATTGAAGTCATTTTGATCTTGGAGGCTCAAAGATACGTAATTGGGAGTCTATTTTGATCATTGGAGTTCAAATATGCACAATACAAGTATATTTTGATTTTTGAAAAGTCACAAATGTGCATAGTGGGGGTTTGTTTTGATATAAGAATTTCACAAATGTGCATAATGTGGTTTTATTTATATCTTGCAAGCTCAAAGTTTTGAACTTGTGCATATTGCACCCCTTGTGCAATCACCACAAATTTTTCCATTTTCCATTTCTCTATTGTGCACCTTTCATTTACTTCAAGTTGTGGTTATTGGGCTATAAGAGTGCTCACAAATGTCCATGATATACATATTATAGCAAGTTGCAATCACTATGGAAACATGATATCCATGGATGGAATTGGAATTAATAATACAACCAAATAAGGAGATTACAAATACCAACAAGGAAAACCTTAGCAATGATGAAAACCCTAATACATTGTAGACTTGTTGATTGAACTGTCAACTTGATGATCAATAAAAATTGTAAAGATATTTCCAAGTAAATAATGTATAAATTTCTTTAATGCATAGACCATTGGTAATGCTTCATTTTTTGTTGAAGAATAGTTTTTTTCAACACTATTCATTAATGTAAATGGGTTTATCAATAATATTACTTGGATTTTATCCTATGTTAAGGCCACTTGGTGAACTACTAGGTTTTTGAAGTAATAAAACAAGGAGTAGAAGATAGAATCTTGTTATTCTCCTTGGAGAAGCAAAAGTTGAAATAAATTTATGTCAAACTAGTAGGACTAAATTCATAAACTTTATACATATATATTTTTTGAAACAAATACATATAAAATGCCTTTGTGCAACAAGAAAATACTTGTAGCATACGAGAAAAAATTGGCTAGTTGAAATTCTATGTACAAAAGTATGACAAAGAATTATTTACTTGATAACACCCCATGTACAATCTTCAAAGATAGACAACTTTAAGTACCTTTAAAAATCTACTCAAATAGTGGAATAAATAGTTAGCCTAATCCCAAAAAAATTGGTTTTAAAATTAACATTTGAATCTGGTAAGAAAATATGGTAGGGGGTTTTGGTAAGGCAAAATTTTGTATAACATGTTTCAATGATGTAAAATTCGATAATTGATTTCATTAAGAAACAAAATCCAATAACATGTTTTGATATATTTCTACTTTTAATTTCATTCCCCTTTCCAATTGGGATTATGTCCTCATAATTATAATTTAAACTACAATTGTTCTAAAATTATGTTATTCCTCCATGATAGTAGCCTCTATTAACTACACATCCCCTAGTATCACAATAGCTAATCCTACCTCCTCCAATGCAATGGAAGTATTTGGTAAAGCCTCGAAAGGAGTTATTCTTATTTCTAGTTTCACCAAAGTCTGACCAAAGATACATGCGCCAATTCTGACCATAGGGACCTTGTTGTGTTGATTATTGCACTATAAAATCTCGTAACACTAGAATCAATGGAAGACACTGTTGTTTCTATATAAATAGGGACATTGACTAACTCAGATGTAATTGCAGCATTGAAATTGTTTATAGCCTGCAAAATGCCTTCAAACTTGGTAGGGTGAGGAATCGGTGCAGTACCAAACTCTACCTCCATTTGAGCTCCCTCTATCTATTTTTCACTTTGATGCGTGTTTGATGTAATGGTAGATTTGGTGGGTGTTAATGTCATGCCATAATTAAATGGAAGCATCACTAAATGAAACATAACCTTTTGGTAAGCCTCCAATCGTTTCTAGTAAAGCTCCCCATCCTTTCGATTAATAGGTCTCAAAATATTCACAAATTATTTGAACAACTTCATCCTTATGTAGAGCCCATTGTTTTGCTTAGCTCCTTTTGCTTCTATATTGATAGATCATCAGCAGCTATGCCTTCATAAAGGCATATTCCATCTTTAGGTTGTCAAACTCCTCCATTTGGTGATGGTAAAGATCGGCCAATTTAGTCCTCAACTTCAATGTCTTCATCTCTTCTTAATTACTTCCATTTTTTCTAGATTCATAACTGGATTCTCCTTCATGATGTTATTGAATTTTGTTACAACAACTAAATTCAATCGATCAACTAGTTTAATTCATCTTGCTACTTCTATGTATTTTCATTCATCACCTTGTTCTAGCCTTCCAACCTCTCACCTCAGCTACTTATCGGTCATGCCCAAAGACATTTTCAAGTTCTTATGGTTTTCTTTTTCCAATTTGAAGCTTTGCTATAAAGTGGCCCGCTTTGAGTTCAAAGAGTCTAAACCAATTTATGTAAGTTATTTGTCTAATTTTGGTAACTCATTTCAATAGTGCAAGTTTTCCATCTCCAACTCTTGCATTCTTTTTAATATTCCTTCCAAAGTTTGCACCTCTATCTGCATGCGCTCAATGATAAGGGAGTCCTGTTGGTTTGCAATTTGTAGTTGGTGCAATTGGCTTTTAAGATTGGCCACCTCCTAGAGACTCTCTTGTTGCCCTTCCTTTGCTACTTCCTTTTTGGTTGAGGCTAATCAAAAAGCCTTTAAGTTGTTGATTGTTTGAACAAAATTATTGGAATAAAAGAGGTGTTCCTCTAGATATTTCAAGGATGCAACAATGAGGGAGCTATTTCAGATCCCTGCATTTCAGTTTATGCGCCAGTAGGGGTAGGAAATAAACCAATTTGTGTCGAAAATGAATCTCATGGGGTTGGGTAGTTCTAGTGGCTTCTACTGAACTATGCAATTAGTGAGTACCACTGAAAAACAAATCCAGTGGTGTATCCATTTTTGGGATTTCACCAACCGATATTTCCTTACCTTTTAACCAACGATGCAATTCATGAGAGAGGTTGGTAGGAGTTTTGGTACCTTCCACAATCAGGTCTATCAAATCTTGAAGAGACTTTGTTGCAGAAGCACTATTGAAAATGTATGCAAGTTGAACTAGACTCAAATTCTATGTTCTACCTTTCTTTTTCAGATTGGATGGTTTTAGTGATCGATTTGTTGGAGTTTGCTTCCTTGGAAAGGGTATGGCATTACATGGCTGTAATTTTCCCAAATTCCATAACCGTAGCACATGAAATAGATTTGATGGCATCTCCATTTCCAATTGTCAGGAACTTTTCAATTAACTTCTTATCCCACTAATTTCTTGCATTGTATCCATCTCATCATCGACCTCAATTAGCTTGCCCCAAAAAAACATTCTAGGAACTTTGATGCTTGCCACAATCTAAGTCTCCTACATGGAACGTCCATTGAGCTCATCAAGTCTCCTTTAAAATCTTGTATTATGAGTGTATGATCTATCAAAAACTAATTTCAAAGCAAGATATCCACCACTTGCAACTTTTTTCTTTCGGCCACCATGATTTTTTCCCTAAACATTACCTAAGCCACATCCTTATGGAGATAATCGTAGATCTTATGTTCAACAAAATTGTAGATGAAACATCAATGAATGACGGAACCAAATTTATTCCCTTTTCCTTGATTGCATATGTTACTGGATTTATTTCCAGTACTTCCATTTGACTATGTTGAGACTCCATTCATTGAAACCTTTTTTTGTCTTTGAACTTGTTGTTTGGGTTAATTGTCGGGATTCCAATGGTAGCACTCCTTGGAATGTCTTGGCTTATTACATTGACTGCAAGTCATATTTGCCCACCTTCTTTCATTGCTTAGTTAGTGGCTTTAACAATTTTTGGTAGTCAATTGCATCACCCATACTTTCTTCACAAATGACTACAACTTCCTTGTGTTCAAACAAGGTGTCCCTCTTCATTTGAGTTGTTGCTATCCAAAGATATAACAACAATCCTACTTGAAAGAAAGTGGTCAACAAATTGTTGTTTGCTTAATGCTAAAGGCAGTTTACTAATTTTAGTATATGTTCATAATATACTTCAACCTTTTCGTCTCTACCTTACTTTATCATTTGCACTATTTGCACACTTGTTCATCCATTTGTACTTTTCGATAACATTTGTAGAATGCAACTTCTAGCTTCTCAAACCTACAAACTAAATGCGTTCGAATAAAATTTTCTCCCCAATATAATATGGCATCATGAAGGGTAAAACAAAACATATTGACAATACCTACATCATTCTTCTCCCCGTTAGCTTGAATGGCTTGTGAAATATTCATACATGAACGTCGAGGTCCATCACTATGGTGTAAATGGGATAAGGTAAAGATTTCCTATTAGGTGGAAGAGTTAGAGCCACAAGAGGTTGGATCAGATACCAGGGAGGGTACCAAGGATTCCATGTAGGTAGGCCCTACTCATGGTCATGCTGATCCTATGGTGGGATTCTTAAACCTTTGTTTTCAAGAGGTTTACTATCGCCACCTCTTGGAGGATTGTTACCACCAACACCAAAAGGTGCACTACCATTGTTGCTTGTAAATATGTTACTGCCACTTAGAGGAAGACCGCCACCACCTCCAATTGGGGATTATCTACATTTTTTTCCATTGTATGGTTTTTGGTAGGAAGTATTCACGACAACTTTGGGTTGTGCTTCCTTTTTGAAGAAATATCGTCATCATCCAAAAGCTCTTTGACATTTGTTACAACCCTAGTTTACATAACCCCCAAAACCAGCTTTGGTGCTGCAATAATGTTAGTAAAAAGGCCAGACATTAAAGGTCACATTGTAGGAACACCCCCATGCCATCGTAACCAGAACTAAAAATTGGTGGATATTGTCCAATAAAAGGAAACATAAAATTTGGAAAACTTATTGGATTTTGCTCAATGAGTTTTTTGGTAACGGGAACAAAAATAGGTGGAACAAAAAGGTTTATTACAAGGTGATTTTGGTATTATAGAAGGATAAATCAATTACTGAGCATTCGAACCTAGATTTTAAACATGTATCAATATGGGATAAGGTATATTTGATGTAAAAGTTGGTACCATTTGTATAAACAAGACTTGACTATACATGTAGGGGCAACTTTCTAACATGTGACCAAACCTCAGACAAAAAGTGTAGGTTGGAAACAAATGAAGAGATATGCGAACATTGAATATAGAAGAATTATTGAAATTCCTTGTTGGAACTCCTCCTCATTTGAAATATTCATCCTTGAGGACTACACATTTCGTGCATTGGTGAAAAAATCCTTCCATTAAAGCCAATGCGATTCCTTAATTCACCTTTATAATTAAACAATTTCACTTTCTCTAATGTGTGGACTTGGCACAAGAGTCTCAACTAGTACCAAAAAACTTGATTTTTGGTAAGTCCCAAATCGGTTCCTGCAAAATTTTCAATTTAGTTTTGACGTGTCACAATTTTGGTGGATTGTTTTTGATAGGTCATCTAGCTTCTGGTTCAATACTTTTGGTAGATAACATTTTCCAAATCATTATACTCCCCATTATGAAAGGTTGCAACCTCCTCCATGTCGATCTTTGGCGGTTCAAATTGCTCCGAACTGTTCACATGCCCTACTTTGGCACTTTCTTACAAAACCTATTTGATTATTTTCTTCATGCTTTGTGTCAACCTATTGGCATATTGTAAACAATTCGAATGTTTTTGTAAACTACTATTTGTTTTATTTTATCTATTTTTATAGTTTAAAAAAAAAACTTGTGTTATTTTGGTAGAGTCAAATAACTCTAACCAATATTTGTCCAAAAAGGAATGACATTGAACTAGAGATTTTAATTCAATATCCATTGTATGGTCACCAAATGTTAAGGCCACCCAGTGAACTACTAGGTTTTGGATGTAATAAAACATGGAGTAGAACATAGAATTTCTTCTTCTCTTTGGATAAGCAAAAGTTGAAGTAAATTTCTATCAAACTAGTAGGAAAAAACTCATAAAATTTCTACATAAACAAATATGAAACAAATACAAGTAGAAAGCCCTTGTTCAATAAGAATATACTTGTAGCATATGAAGAAAAAATCAAATAGTAGAAACTCCACGTTCAAAAGTATGACAAAGAGTTATTTACTTCAAAACACCCCTTGTATAGTCTTCAAAGATAAACAACCATAAATACCTTCATCTAAAACAAAGGAACAAACAATTAACCTAATCCCAAAAGAATTGGTTTTAAAATTAACATTTGAATCCGATAAATAAATTCGACAAGGGGTTTTGGTAAAGCAAAATTTGATAATATCACAAGAAGAAATCTTGTCCTTTTCCACCCCTACACATTGTGGTCCTATTGTCTCATTTGAATACATTTGAATAACATTTGGCCATCTTAAGTTTTCAAGTGGCTTATTGCATTAATTAATGGTCAATATTGTTCATAGTTGTTACATTCACTATGTTGTTCACTTATTAGTATAATTTGGTCCTTATTTATTTATTAATAATTTCAAATTGTTGACGTGGAAATTGAGATAACCTTTAACTTTATTCACACAATGCATTATAATGGGTTAGTGATTTTTTTGACATTTCAACTATCAACATGGTACATGAGTTGAACCATCAACTTTTAATATGTTAAAACTATTATTTACGAATTACATTTTACATTTACCATGATTTATTTAAAACCCCACATTTATATTGAAATGAATTAGTGATTTTTTTCACATGTCTTCAATTATCAAAGTTGAACATTCACTATTTCTATGTTAAAACCATTACTTAGAATTGCATCTTGCATTGATTATAATAGACCAAAACACATGAAACTAAGTATTTCACAATTCTATTTGAATGATTTAATGATTTTTTTCACATTTCTTGAATTATCAACATCTTTACATGAGTTGAATCATCCATTTTGAACTTATTAAAACCACTATTCAAATGTTGCATATTGCACTTATTAATATATATTAAAACACACATAACAACTTAATGCTTCACATTTATACTTGAATGGGTTAGTGAATTTTTTCACATTTCTTGAATTGTTAACATTTGTATACGAGTTGAGTCATTCACTTTGAATGTTACTAAATCCACTATTCATGAATTGCATTTTGCACTCACCATAATTTTTTGAAATGAATGTATAAAAACTTGGGAAGTTTCACATTTATATATGAATGGGTTATTGATTAGGTGAAAATGTTCATGCATGCAAAGTTTAGGATGCATGTAAGCCTTTAAATTATAAATTTTTTATATTATTATTTTTTACATTTATATAAACTAGAATGTATGTTTTTCCCCCAGTTTGTTTTAAACATCATGGGCATTATTATGAATGTTCATGATGCGACACCAAAAAAACCCAAAAAATAATCCTTGATTTTTTCCCATTTTTTTTCCCTTGGTGTACGAAAACAAAATCCATGTTTAAAAAAATGATTAATTTTTTAAATTTCAGAGTATAATTATTATAATTATAAAACCAATATTTTATACTTATTATTTTATTTTAAACATGGTTTATTAATTTCTTTAGCTTGTTTTGCTACATGTTTATGTTTAAATATTTAGAGATGAATTAACAAATTTGTTTTTTTTAAAAAAACAATGAATTATAAATGGTGAAAATAATACTGACATCAATGAAATTTTTTTATCTTTTTATTTTTTTCATTTAAAAAATCTTCTTCAAGATTATCCACAAAACATTTAGTCATGTTTTGGTTATAAGCCATATATGGAGGTACAAATTTGTTAAAATATTTTATATTTTGGCTACAAGTCCTAGAAACCATTATGAAATTATATCATTTGAAAAAATATTAAAACATAAAAAAAATCTTTTGTAATGTTGATGGCCCTTTTTATGTTTGCAAAATGGTGGAAATTCATCACAAAAAAACTCAATTACATTAGTAATATTTATTTTAAATTTTGTAAAAAAATGGATAAGGTTTATAATGATCTCAAATATTAAAATAAATTTGATATTGAAATTGTTTAATGTTAGAATTATTAGCATTACTTAAACTTTTATTCATTGGGAGCAACCTTGTTTCTTTGAAATTTGTGATCTCAAATTTTTGGCAATTATTTTTGTTTTTTACTTAATTTTTTGAATTTGCATTAGTTTTTCCATTTTTTTGCCCACAAGAATTTCCAAGTTAAGAAAATTTAAAACCAGAAAACCATGTTGGTTGTTGAAGGGTTGGGGGTTAAACCAACTATTTAGACCCAAATTTTCACTAATTAATTTATTTTTACTTTTTAAAACGAAAAAATGTAAAATATATTTTTACGTCACTAAAATAAAAATTGTTGCAATTTTTTAAAATTATGTAATTAATCATTTTTATTAGTGTATGATTCTGTCACCAAAAAGGAGGGTGCACAAACCAATCGAACACCCTGGTAACACACAGATTCTCTCTGATCGATAATTCCTGATGTCCCAAAACTACATCGCGACGCCTGATCTTCCTTCTCTTCTCAGACTCTGTTCATGACTCTACCAATGTGCGCGCCTAGATCCTCACACACACACACGCATTGCATTCCTGGAACATTTGGACAGTTCACAGTACTTGGTTTTTTCGACCAGTGAGTCTTGGCACGCTTATGCTCAGCAAAACCACCTACTTGTTTCCTCAACAAAATTGCAACAACAGATTCTGACAACACTCTTCTTGACCTGAAGCTTGTTTACTGCAAACTTTGAAAGTGCGATCACATACAAAAACAGCAAATGTACAGACAACTGAGGGCCATCGCCCCAACATTCCTCTTAGATCCCAGCAGTTCATACAAACGACTCTGATCTATCTCTGCTTCCTAGTTTCTCTCTGTTACTTCTTCAAAACCAAACTCCCTGATGCTAACTGCAACTGTTTGGCTGGCTATTGGCGCAACAGAAAAGGTTCTGTAACCTAACCAGTCCAAAACCTCCAAACAATCAATCCATCTCTCGATCTGCACATCCCTCTAAGCTTCTCAGCATAATCTGCCTTCCTCTTCCACACCTGCTCTCTTCCCCAAAAGATCACTCTGCTTCCTCCTCTGTTCGTCCCTGTCTGATTTCCAAGCTCCCTTCATCATCACAGACTGCAACAACGCCACCGCGCCACATAATGCCTTTGCTGATCATTCTCGATTGCAGGACACTCAGGCCTGCCCAAGTCAGAAAACTTTTCTCCCGAAGCAACGCGACTTCAAGATTTTCCAATGCCGCTCAATGGCCTGATCTCTCTCTCCTTACTACTCATTCCAACAATCCCATCAAGAAGCAGACAACTGGCTGGCTTACAGACGCAGCGGAAAATTCAGTAGCCAACCTAGATCCTCTTCCAGACCCAGACTCTCCCCCTCTCCACTCATCTCTCTCTGCCGTTTTCTGTTCTCCTCACTCACACCACTACACCTTCAGCAAAATCCCCCCGGATTTCCTCTCTAGTTCTTCCCCTTCTCCGTCTGATTTCCAAGCTTCCTGCACAAGCTACCCATGCACCGTTGCCATCCTCACCTCCCCAAAAGCATAAACCCTGCCGCCATCATTAAAACCAGTTTTCGGCGGGCTTAACCCTTAAGCCCTTAAAGCATCACATAAACCATAAATAGGTTTCCCGTTCGGTCACCCCCTTTCCGGTCACAATTCATTTTGCTAAACAAATATGTCTTTTATAATTAGATGGTTATATTGACTACTTGATTAATATTTTTTCTTATGGCAAATTTCTACCAATTTAAGGGGGCAACAACATTAAGAAAAGATAATTTTGATTTTTTTTAATTTTAAAAATATATTATCAAATTTTTACAATAAAATATAGTTAATAACTATAATATTGAAAATTTTAAACAAGTTTCCAATTACACTACTTGTCTATAATTATGTGTGATAATCTTCTTATGGCTGATTGCCATTTTAACAACACTATAAAAATAATTAATAATTGTACCTAATCATATTGGGGAAACTAATTTTTTTTTAATTTTATAAAAATTAAACATATTGTATGTAATGAAAATAAAATTATAAAAGATTTAATGAATGCATTTTTGGATTGACATTAAATTTACAAAGATTTTAGGTCAATTTAAACAAAAAGTAATTTTGTAAATTTATCCATGACATGTAATTTCAAGTTGTTTTTTACACCCTTTAAATTTAATTTTTAAAATTATAATTTTAAAAAATCCATTATTAAATAAGCTTCAAGATCATGTTTTCAATTATAAAATTTGAATAAATTTTGAAAAAGAAAATGTATGTTAAAGTTTTGAATTTCCTAAACAATTTCATTTTGAACACAATAAACTTAAACTTTTTCATTTTTGTTAATAGAGTTTTGAAGTGGTTGATGGTTAAGGCTTTGTGTGCTTCCATGAGGTCTTGGGTTCAATTTTGGATGGATGTGTGTATACCTTGTACAAATGCAGTTTACAAACGTGTACATCATAATGAATTGCATGGAAACCTTTTTATTGACAAAATTGAGAAAAAAGAACTTTAAATTTTTTTCATAGCATGTAATTTTGTCATGGCATGATCCGTGACTCCGTGATCCCAAAAAAATAAAAATAAAAAGAATATGATGACATGGCACATTATCCCATGTCATATTAACTTGGGACCTTATATTATATCCATGTCATAATTCTAAAATTAAATATTATCTAATGCAACATGTGACTATCCAAAACGACTAAAAAGTATTTCACTAAAAATTTCCTAACCAACTAATCCTTTTTGACCAAAACCATAAAAGTTACATATTAATCAATTTTGTCCTATTTCACTAAAAACCTAGTAAATTTAGGTAGTGGAAAAAGACGAGATTTCTTCTTATGCATGTTATGGTAAGGTAAAATCTAGTAACCAATTTCGATAATAAAAAATTCCAATAACATGTTTCGGTAAATTTCTACCTTCAACATCCTAACCTAACACTCAAAGCAAAATGGGATGCTTTATGTATGTAGATGGAACTTTACATTCCAATTAGATACAATTAGTACTAGAGTAGACATATCATTGATGACTTTTTCCATTCCCATGTTTTGATGCATGCATCATTCCAAATGAATTCTTCATTTTTTTTAAGCAACTTACACATTGATGCCACTTTATTGGCAAAATTTTAAAAGTAAAGTTGGTAAAACTTGCTATTCCAGGGGATCTTTTAATTTTTGTAATATCAATTGGAACTAGCATAATAATAATGGCCGTGATTTTTTATAGAAGTACCAATAATCTTTCATTGCATACAATGTGTCATAATAGTACACTGAAATTGACACAAAAGGCACATTTTTTGGGATTGAAGTTGATACCATTGGCATGACATTCCTCTAAGCATTTTTGTAGTTATTCTAAGTGATCTACTTTGTTGCCATACACACTAAAAATATCCAAAAATACTTGAAATCATTCAAATATTTCTTAAAAGTTATGGTTACCACCTTTTGAAAGGTTGTCTTTCAACATTTTTTTTACATCTCCAAGATTGTTCAAAATGATTGCATTGTTTGCATCAATAACATTAATTTTGTCAAGGTCTTCCAAGGCTTTGTGATAGTTTTTTCAACATATTTTTGACATCTCCACATGTCTTCAAAATGAATGCATTGTTTGGTTTAAAAATATTGGCCTTGTCAAGGTCTTTGAAAGCTCTTTTAACTTCCTTGAAAACATTATTGTCATGTGAAAAAGTTCTCAAACTTAATGCACATTTGGTTCTTTAAACATAGACCCTATCAAAGTCCTCCCAAGTTCTTTAATAATCTTTGAACACCTTTTTCACATTTCTACATTTGTTATTTAAAAAAATGCATTGTTTAATTCATGAATAATAGCCTTATGAAGGTCCTCCATGGCTTTTTCATAAGCCTTCCATTTGTCAACAACATGAGATAATGGAAATAAAAAATAAAAAATAATTATCAACATATTCAACATGAGACACAACATTTGTGATGGGGAGAAAAAAAATTGGAATTTTCCACCAAGCCTATGTCACCTTATTTTCATACAAATTTGAAATGTAATTGTCACTTATACAATGATTGGCATACATAATTCTTATCATCAATGATTATTCCACTTGCTTTAAAGAGTGTGGTTTGCTAATAAACATTTCATTACATTATTTAATTAGTTCAATTCAATAAATGTAGGCAAATGATGTGGATTTTAATAAACGTTTTTATTTTCAATTTTTTGATGGAGTTAGGGTGGCAAACATCCTTAGGCATATTTCAACTTAATTAACAACACATTTTCAAAGAAAATTTAAAATTGTAACTAATAGGCATAGATGTAGCAACACTTTCCCCAAAAAAACTTTCACTTTTAGGCCAAAAAAAAAAAAAGGAATTTGTAGCAAAATAAAATGTATGTAAAACATTATGTTGCCTTTTGGTGATTTTTTTCCAAAAAAAATGAATGATTGTAATTTTGTACCATGGTCCTATTATTGAAATCTCTCTTCCCATTCCATTATCATGCATCTTGAATCTTTATAAAATTGATTTGATCCAAACATAAATAGGCAAATGATAAAATACAAAGAACAAATTGTTGAATCATTTTGAGCACGTATTAATTTAGTTAGTTCTCATGTTGATATTCCATTTCAATGTGTTTTGAATGACAAACTTAATCATTGTTGAACAACACTGATGCATAATTCCATCGTGTGCATAATTACATGCATATGCACAAACCTTGTCCAACATTACTATTGCCTTATTCTATCGGTTGAATGAAGTGTTTTCCTTGGCAAATATTATTATTGTAATACTCTATCAATGAAAAATTCATGACTTTTGATTGTTGCAAAACTATTTAGAGTAGTTAGATGATGGGAGTCCCACTTTTGTTCAAATGAACTCTAATATAACCATGTTTGAAACTTAGGAATATAGCGTTCATTTTTTAATTACTCACTACTTGAGCTTTGAATCAAACTCCACCCATTATGAACTTAGTTTTAATGTCACAAGACATATTGAGTTCAAGATAACAAATGTTTGTGTGTGAGGTACATACCTACAAGTTTTGGAAAATTGCAAAAAAGGCAATGCTTGAATTACCTTGATAGTTTTTGTCGTCCTTTTGTGCTAGATGCAAGTTCAAGAAAATGCATGTGAACACTATGGCAAAGAAGAACACCAAGTGAACCCACCTTAATAAAAAAATCATGGTAAATAATCCTTTGTGCAAATTTGAATCATTAAACAATCCTTACTTCAGGTTGAATATTCATGATACTGCTAATGCTTTCAAGGGTATGGAACGAAAGTTTTGGTGTTTGAGACATATTAGGTTTAACATAAAAAATGTGATGGTATGTGGTAGTTGGATGATGAATACTCTTGTTGTTGCATTGAGCCACTAAGCCCTATAAATGTATGCGAGGAGATTGATAACACAACAAGGGAACCAACTTTGACAAAAATTTGTAGCAAACTCCTAATGCAAATCTGAGCCAAGGGAGAACTAGTCCATTGGATTCCTTGCATTTAGAGGTTGAGAGAAAGGATCCAAGTGGACCTTCTAGGATGGTGTATACCGTGTGCCATAATTGAGGCTGGTTAAAGTTTTCGGTGCTACCTACTTTACTCAGCAATATATTATTGCAGCTGGATGCTTTGCTGACTTTTGTCGTTTTGTGTATTCACACTGCTCAAGATTGGAAGACTTTAATAAACTTATGTAATCCTTGTGTGAGTCCTGGACCTGCAACTTCCTGCGATGGCTGATTTTTTTGGGCTTATAGATATTTGATGCAAGTGGTCCTTGATGTATGGTGCCCACCATTGTCAGCAAAGAAAAGCGAGGCTGGTTGGAGCTTGCCACGGTACATAGTCGGAACTTTGCTCTTATTGTATAAATTAAAGTTATCCGTAAAGTCAGGTGATTAGGGGGCGAGAACGGCCTGTTTCAGGGCATCAAATGTGTAACTGGGAATGAAATTTTACAAAACGAAGTAACTGGGACCGAAACTAGTTTTTCGACCAATTTTGGTAGTAAACTGAGTTTCATCCCCTCTTTCCTTTTTCATGAGCGCCTCCACTGCTCTTACTTGTACAAGTATTATAATTACTCTCGAACCTTGTGCATTAAATGCCGAGTTTCAGCATTTCACAGTGAGATTTGATATCACTGAAAGAGGGGATAGGGCGGTGAAAGCAGAGGGGACAGAGGGTGAAAGAGAGGCTGACTTTTAGGATAACTTTATTATATTACCTTTTTCCTTTCTCTAGCTTTTTCTCCATAGTTAGCTACTTAGCAAAATTTTAGTCCCCCATAAAGTCATGGCCCATGCCCCATGTTGGTGCTAGACCCCAAATTTGAGCATGCATAGGTTCTTGACTTCAAATTTTTCCTGCGAACTTTCCAGCCTTTACAGAATGGATGTATTTGGTCATTGTTTGATAATGCACAACCTATGTCAGGAGACATAATTGGGGTTGTTAGAGCTGGAACTACTGTTTTTTTGGGGGGCTGGAAAATTGCCATTTTGGGATTAAAAAAAATCCCAAGGCACATGGTCCAGGTAACTCTTTGACAAATTTCCTAAAAATTAGACACATTTTGAGGAAGAAGAAACTTATGAAATTGCCAAGATTTTTTGGGAGGATTTGGGCAGATTTCAAGCTTTCTTCTTTTGAAATCCCCTATTTAATTTATATTAGTGTGGCCTGTGCTGTTGGCCGAAGTGTTACCATGTCCTCAACTGATTTTTCCTTTGAAAACCTAGTTTTCTTGGAATTTATTTGAAATTTCAGTGGAAAAAATCACTTAAAAATCAATATCTCTCACATTCTAAATCAAAATCTTACCAAATAAATTCTTTTAAATCCTGCTTGTCAAGATCTTTCCAACAACACCAAAGGCACATTCCAATTCCTCCAAAATTTCTAGCTACGCTTTAATTTAATTTTCATTAAAGAAATCATTCAATATTCCAGAACTTTTGCACCGCAAGTTCAAACATCAGGGAACCAAGCCCATGCACCCCTCCTGGGAGAGAGCTTTCGAAAGACACAAAGAACACAATCTGAAGCATCCCAGTTTGGTGGATCTCATAACTACAATACAAAACAAAACAAACAACCTTCCTTCATAGATGGATGATATTCTGGTGGTTCGGGCAACATGTAATAAGATTCCTAGACTTTCTACTTCTTTATTTGTCTTGTAACCAGATCTGGCTAAATCCTCTTGCTGATCACCTCTTTTGATGCAACATGAGACAACTGAAAAAAAGAAGAAACACTGGCTGCAACCTCTGAACTGTGTGTCAGCAAAGAAAACTTATTGGCCATTTGAAGTCTTCCCCAATCAATTGGCCCATTTGAGTAAACTCCCCTTTGGCAGACATCATATATATTAATTCACTTGGTCTGTCTGTGATAGTGACTGGGGACGGACAGTGGCCACGGACAGTTGTTTGAAAAGAAAAGTTTTTTTAAAAAATCAAAAACATTAACCAAACATTGTTGAAATAACACACCTGTGCATTATGCACAGGGGGTTCACACTAGTAAATGATTAAGGCAACAAAAATTGTTTGCTGGCATCTGGGCTGTTCAGCCTTCACCACATGCTCACTGAACATGCCTATAGTGGAGTTGGGCATACATTATTTGTCAGGGCTAAGTCTGGAGACCTGCAACTTGCCTTTGATCATCAATTTCTTACCTGTAATTAGTTAAAGTAGTCACCACCCAGAAGGTCCTGGAAAACACCAAAAGTATTTCACCTTGCGAAAGTGAAAATTTAATCACTCACATGTTTCAGTGTTTTTTTTTCTTCACATTTTGTGAAGTAGGTGGGTTGGCCATCGTGCCCAAGAGGACTTAGCCAAATTTGGAGGGACAAGTAAAAAACTTGAGGATTCCTCCTATTAGTTGGCGACTTGTTGGAAACTACCCTCTAAATATGGCGACCTTAGCTATTTTTTCCTTACAATATGGCGACCTTAGATATTTTTCCTCTTACAATATGGTGACTTGGGCCCATCTTTTTCAAAAAAATCCCTTTGTACCTTTGGCACGGGCCTTTTTTTTCCTCCCCAGGTTGTGAAAATTTGCCACCCAAAAAAATACACTGTTTGCATTGATTTGTCTGCAAAGAAAGAAAGAGGGAAGCAGAACCATTCAGTGTTTGTAGATATTATCCATTTTTTTTTAACATCTTTGTAAAACTTTGTAGATATTATCCATTTTTTTTAACATCTTTCTGTATTTCTGGCTATCTATACAGTGCCAAGGTCAAAATCTAGCGAGTTGGTTCAGTTTTCTTCAAAATTGCTGTATTTTCTCCCAAAAATTGTAATGCATCACAAAATTTTATTTATTTATTTATGTTTCGCCACAGTGCCAAAAATCCATCACTGTTTCGCCACTAAAAATAGGCTGAGTAGAAGAAAAACTTGGCAGGATTTTTTGGAAATCCATCAAACCTTTGACAAAACTTTAATTTGTTTACTGGGAGGAAGCCAGCAATTGTAGTTTCTTGGTGTTACAAGAGCCTAGCCTGCCTAAGCTCAGGCTGTGAGGAAACCAGGATTTGATTAGCTTCCTGAACTACTTCTAAAAGTGCAACCAGCCAAGATTTCATAGGGCCCTAAACCTGCAGTTAATCAGATCAACTAAAGTCACATGTAAGGCAGATGCTACCTTTACGTTCCCTTATGCCAGCCCCAAACACATCATCATATTTGACTAAATATTGACTGATATGAGAATTGACTTGAGATTTGAGACATCCAGTAAAAGAATGGAAATACCACCCCAAAATAAAAATCCCACATTTCATGTGTGATTCATGGGTTTTTAGCAAATTTTTTATGAAGCCAAAGTGGTCATCGTCATCCATAGGAAGTTTTAACCAAATCCAGTTATAACTGCAATATGAAAAGAAATATTTAATCATCTTTCAATATTCTTGGCCACATATGGAAAACTAAATATTGAAATGTGGTGATTTTTCTCTATTATTTTCTCTCATTTATGGCCATCAGAACGCTAAAGGAAGTTTCAAATTTTAATTTTTCTTTTTGATGACATTGGGCGAGTAATAAAAATTTCATGCTGATTTCGTTGTCAATATTTTTAAATAATCAAGTGCTGATTAGGTTATCAATACTTGGGGTTAATAATCACATATGCATAAGGGTAGGTCATTAAATAACCAGTTGATAACCATTGGTTATCCTATTGGTTATTAGTCAGTCGTAAGGGTTTTAACAAAAATAAAATAATGCTTGTTTTGGGTTTTTTTTTCATAAAAATGTTAAATGTTTTAGAATTGATAACCTGCTAGATGATAATCAAGTCATCTAGGTAGGTTATTAGATTTTTTTTATACTAGTTGGTTAGATTATTAATCGAATATCCAAAAAATCAATAACCAATTAATAGTTTATTGATAACCGGATTGATAACCTGGCTGATAACTTGGTCATACCTCAATAATCAGCCAACACTGGGTAGTGACCCATTGATATTTATGGACTATTATTGAGAGAATAATTTTTCATTCATTTGAGAAATCCGTAAATTCACCGGGAGTTTTACAGGGTGTCTCACACCCTGTTAATTTTTTCGCCCTGAGTTCCAGTGGTCCGTAAAGTCACCCTCACTGTGGGCCGTTTTGGGAAAAGACGGCTTGAGAAGAAAGTGGGAGGGGGGCGGGGGGCGTGTGTGCAGAAGGGGTTTTTTTTTCCCCGAGTGGGTGGGTTAGAGCTTTTAAATATTTATTTATTTGGTTGTTGGAGGTGTAGGGGACACATGGATTTATCCCAAATTTTGTATATAGGTCTAGGCTCATGTTTTAGGGTTTAGAGTTTAGGGTTTATGGGGTTGCAGGAGCTTTTTATTTAACGAGTGAGGGCAACCCATGGCTACGTCACTCCAGCCACCCGTGGCACCTCGCCCGGCCCCCCGCAGCGGCTGCCCTGGCCTATTTTTTCAAAGAACAGGAAGCAGGGGGTTCTGAGGGTCTGAAATATTTAAAGGACCTGAACCGGTGGTTCTTTAAAGACTCAAAAGCACCACCCAACACTGAACCGGACATGTGTTCGGCTGTCGGTTCTTCTTCAATATTTCTGAAACCGAGAACTGCCAGTCGCGGTGCTTTGAAAAATAAAAGAACCTCCGGTTCTTTCTCATTGAAAAACATCAGAATCAAAGAACCGTCGGTCTAGGTTCTTGTTTCAAATTTTTTTTGAAAAACAGGAACAGACCCCCGATGGTTATCAGGTTGGTTCTCAGGATTCATAACAGCCGTTCTCCCAAACAAATCAAAGACGGCTGTTATGAATCCCTAAAAAAAACAAATTCAGTGTTGGTGAGTAAAAAAGTGCACGTGTATAGGGTCTAGGTCAAGGCCCAGAGAAATAATTTAATTTTTAAAATTAATTAAAAAAAAAAATTCAGTGTTGGTGAGTAAAAGAGTGCATCCTCGTTTCAGGACCCTAACGACGGGTTTTCTCTCTGAGGACCTCGTTTCAGGTCCCCAACGACGGGTTTTCTTTCTGGGAACCTCGTTTTAGGTCCGTCTCGAGGTCTGGACCGGGTATTGAGAATCTCGATTCAGGTGTTTTATCGAGGATTCTGGCCACCTCGGTTCAGGTCCTCGAAGGTTTTGAAGACCTCGCTCGTTTCAGGACCTCATCTTGTTTTTGTCGCCACAGACAGACGGAGACAGACGGACAGACACAACGTTTGCTTTTATATATAGGATGTCTTTGATGCTATTTAAGTGGGAGGGATCCCATTTCTATCCCTTTTTTTCCCAATCTCATTTCACTTGAAAATTTTAAGTCTTTCATTTCATTTTGGAGTGTCAAGTGATTTGAACGTTTTTAGGGTTTTGGGAGTCCCATTTCATTTTTCTTTTTGAATGTTCATTTCACTTGTCATCTATGGAGTTTATTTTATCACATTTTAACTCGAGCTCTTCTAGTAGTGACAAATAGTTGCTCGAGGAAATTATGTTAGATGATCCGATTGTAGTGCAAGTGGCATCACTTGTGTCAACACTTGGGAATATTTCACATTAAGCAAAGTTGGACAAAGAAGTGGACAATTGGTCAACCTTGGTGTAAGTGTGTAGGACATCTTAGCGACCATGTTAGGCACACTAATTTTGTTTAAGTCTCTCACCAACTTCACTGTAGGAGAATTTGAAAATTTTGCACAACTTGTGGTCTCAACCATTATTAGTCATGTGAGGTCCATAGGGGAGCCACATCACACTTTTGGGCAACCATCTAGTTGACCTCGGAACAACATTTGCTTAATTTCATCTTGTTCATGAAACACGATAATATGATTAAGTATGATGCTTTCATGTGGGATTGGAGCAAGAGTGCAATAAATGATGAATACATATTTATTGCATCTTGCAAAAAAATTGCCATAGTCGATGAGATTTGTTGGCCCAATGTTGAATAATGATAGGTTTTGGGGACACAACTTCCACAATTCTAGGGCTACATTAGATTTATTGATGGGACCTTCATCAAAATCCATAAGCCTTAGAACAATCCATCCCATCGTAATTGGTTTAATGGGCAAAAAAAATGTAGTGCATGAACAACATGGTTATGGTGGACCATTGTGGGTTGTTCATATATTTGAACCTCAAGTACCTACCATGACATTAATATCCTTTGTTAGTTAAACATTCACAAGTCATGGCATCAATATTTTGTCCACATAGATGAATATTTTGAATACTTATTAGACGACCTTGGTTACATGGTGAAGACATGTTCGTGATGCATTGCATTGGGAGGTGTGAATTGATGCCTAGAGATCATATGGATGTTGTTAGGGCATACAACAAGAAGCATGTAGGTTTAACATTTCATTCCATTTTAGGGTTTGGCTTAAGGTTTTATGTTTTAGGTTTAGGTGTAGGGTTATGCTAAAGTTTTAAAATTAGGGTTTAGGTTTGAAGTTCATGTTTAAAGTTTTACATTAAGGTGTAAGTTAAAACCAAAAAACCTACACCTAAATGTAAAACTTTAAACATGAACTTTAAACATTTAACTTAATTTTTTAAATTAAATATAAGTTTAAGGTTTGGGTTTGGTATTTAGGGTTAAGGTTTATGTAAAAGGTTTTAAGTTTAAATTTAGGGATTAGATTTAAAGGTTTAGGGTTTAGGATTTCAAGTTTTATAATTTTAGGTTTTGGTTTTTTTGGAAGGTGGTTGGATCAATTTACAACAAAACCATGCAAATTTCCAAGTTAAAGTGGAATGAAGCATTGGGGGATTAAAATCCAAGTGGAGAAGGCTAATGAAATGTTTTGATTCAATAATGGAACAATACAATCATTTGTTTAGGGTTGCTAAATCCAAATAGGTTCACATGCCATTCCAATTGTTTCCACCACACCATTGTGCCTACACACCACCAATATACTTGAAGTGTATTGTCGATTACTCTTAAACTTTTCAACCATATTTGAACACCTTCACATGAATTTGTTTTTTTGGCACAAATTCATTTGATTGGCATTTTGGTAGTAAAAAGTAATATTAATGGTTATATTAAAATTTAGTGGGTCATTGGGAGGATCAATCACAAAGACCCTAAAATCCCCCAAAAAAACAATTGAGAGGATGACACTAAAAACATGAAAATGCGATTGGGTTGTTATTTTCCAAAAAATGTAGTTAATTGACCTTTAACTCCCTACCTTGTTATCGTGCTACCAACTTTCCTTTTGTCAAGCCAAATTATACATGTGTAAAAAATCCGAAAAAACATTAAGCTCCACTCAAGCACCTTCACAAAAATAACTCAGTTGCACCAAAGTTTCATGTGTTTTAAACAAGGAATAGAACACTTCATAATAATTTTTCCTTGAACAGCCTTCCATTGGACTACCACAATGTCATCATTCCTCTTAAACAAAAAGTTGCATTACCAACTTTCTTCACAAGCACAACCATGCACTATGCTCTTTAGTTTCCAGCCATCATCTCCAAAAAATGATAAACCTTTTTTTTTTGTGACCTTAATGAATGAAAATTGGGAAGATGTCTTCCTTTTTCATCACATTAGAAGGATCTTGTGCAGAATCTCTTCACATCAAGTCTATGTACATGTTGGTGGTGGGCTTCTTTGATCCCTAACTTTCAACAAGCACAAAACTGATGAAACCCTGCCAAACTTTATTTAAAAAAAACACCCAAGAAAGGGAGAGAAAATGATATCTTTGCATAAAACCCTTGCAACCAAGGTTGGTGTAGTATTGATTTTGAACACACAAGTGAACTCTTCGTATCCTAATTTTTTTTCTCATACCATGCTAATATTGGGTATTGTTAAGGGGGTGAACTAAGTATGTGATTTGGGATGAACAAGGCAGTTAGGATAAGGACTAATCAAGGAACTTTGTTAGTTTGAATTTTGAATTCTTGTTGTTTTGGATCATAATGATGTGATTTGGGATGGTTCTAAAGGGGGGAGAGTTCTAGAGAACAAAAAGGAGGAGAAAAAGATGAAATAAAAAATTTATTTTTGGAGAAAAATAGGAAGAGTTGGAGGTACTTGTGGTAGAAAATCACATACTTTGTTTTGATATAACACAAATTTTAAGTGTTGTTTTGGGATTTTTTCAACAAAACATTGAATTATGTTGTAATTTGGATTCATGTTTTTAGTAAGACAAAGAACCATAGACTTCTATAATGAATTATATATTCATCTTTTGATGTGAATTTTTTGTAATGTTAGATTATGATGAAATGAATTGTAATCTTGTTTCTTGAGTTTTTTACAATGTATTTTAAAGTGCAGATTCTAATTATATGCAATAACCATGAATCTGATGTTGAAATGAATGATAGTGTTAAGTTTGTTGAGACTTAAGACAAAAATAGTGAACATATGCATGTGAAATGCAAATATATTGTTACAATAATGTGAAATATTTTGCAGAAATTTAAATTTCACTTCTACCAAGTACATTAAAAAAAATTCATACCAGTCCAGACTTGGTATTGGGTTCAAAACTGATTTATTCCCATCTGAATCAGTTATATGCCTGGTATTGAGACTGGTATAAAATGGGTACAAGGCTGGTATTACCTCATGTCCCTAATCCCTACCAGGCCAGTATAGGTATAAGGCTGGTATTACCTCAACTCATACCAGGTTGGTAGGATCCTTGCTAGTAGTGTTGATACCATCTGCAGGAATAAAGCAAAGATGTCATTTTCACAGTGCACTGAGAGGGCACCTTATAACCATCAAAGTTCAGTTCCTCTGCTGAGGAACTCTTAGATTTAGAATGTTCAGTAGCTGTGCTGTACACATGGTAAAGTGCGGTAAAACCCTGGGGGGAGGGCATTCTCAGAATAAGGGGGGCTGCCTCAGCTTTGCTTCATGTGGGCCCCTTATTTTGAGAATGCCCTCCCCTTAAGGACACACAAACCACTGCCTGAATTTTTCAGTTGTATTTTCAGCTCCATTACCTCCCTGAAGAAACCTGTTTTCACCATGTGGGATCTTCTGCAGTAGAAGGTACCAGCCAGACTGTACTGAGAGCTTCTGACCAGCGGAAGGTACCAGCTGGCCTTTCACTATTTCTAAAAAGTGAAGCTCTGCTGTACATAGGAAAAGGACCTGAGTACAGGCCCTTCCGTATACTCAGGCCCTTATCCTATACTTATACAAGACCGACATTGGTTCCAAGTTTCAACTAACAAACAAATGGGCGGATGGTGTACCATTAATATCTCTGACACATTTTTCGGTATTTGCACAACCTTGCCCAATTTTTTGTACTGTATTTAGACGACGATTGTGATCCGCAGGAACTAAGTGAGCATGTTCTGAAATGGAAGAGATTTTCAACTGTGGAAGCACATGCCCTCTGAAAATTAGGGCAGGCTTTTAGGATGGAGAAGGGGTGGTTTCTGCCTTACTTCAGATGCTTACTGTTATACCATCTTCTCGTAGTTGAGAAGAGTGTCTTGTGTTTTTCAACAGCTCTATCAACATGTGGGAGTTGTCGAACCTGCTGTGCATCAGAGTTGCACACCTGATAGTCATGGGTATAATGCCCCCAACTTAATGTCTCCTATCTCCTCTGTGGAGGGTTTTGCATAAGATCTTAACTTGTGATGGATAAAGTAGATAGGCAAGATGCCAAGCTTTCAAGTGTGAGACTCTGCTTCTGATCACTCTTACACTCCTGTTGAGTAGACTAGGTTTTTTGGGTTAGCACCCAAGGTGCTCTCCGGATGTCAGTCAGTGCCACAAAATTGGGTGGAGATGATTAGGAGGAGTTGGTGGGAAAACGGGACAGATTTGAGCTTGAAGGGCTAACATAAAGAATAGATCCATGGTGAGCTTGGAAAAGGAAAGGAGATTGTCAAAGGGGACCAAGGATTTGTGCATTTTTTGGCATTGAAGAAACCTTATGATATGCAAAAGTGGTTGTTGAAACTGTTGATGCTCGGACTCAATGTTTTGGTGACCGACATGTCCTTGACCCCCTTGGGCGATCTCCATTCCTAATGACAAGTGATGGCATTGAGGCGGTTGTCTGATGTGATCAAGATTCTGGTGTATGGCAGATCTGTGAATTGCTGGCTGGCAATTTCTGTTTGAAAGACATGGGTATGTGGATACTCCACGGAGTGGGTTGCTGATGGGGGAGATGTGCAATGATGGGGTCAGGCCCAGGTTGTTTCTGACATGAACTTATGAAATGTTCCTGTTCCTTGCAATGGTAAAGGAGAAACTATATGCAGTTGTATTCCATATCTATAATGTAGATCTGAAAGCCATTAATACCTCTCTAATTGTTCCTCAAATGAAATACAAGAAGATGAAAAAAAGTATAGGAGAGAGAATCTGGAAGGATGCAAGAGAAGAAGTAAGAAAACCTAGGATCTGGGTTGCTAGCTGTACTAAGGCGGATCACTAGATCTCAGACATTGTCGTGTGGACTGGCACTTTTTTCATACCGTTGTTTGTTTTGTTTGTTTTTGTCTTTCCTAGTTTGGAACTTTCTGTGGCGCCTTGAGGAAGTGTTAAGTGTTAACCTTGCTGTGGGTTTTTTCTTCATTGTGAGAATGGAGATTTCTCTATTCTTATGAAAGATATTGTGGTGTGGACTGATTTTGGGAGGGTGACTCAAGTGCTGAAGGCATTCAAAGATGGAGTGAAAAGAAAAATTGAGATAAAAGGCAGATGTTTATACCTTAGCAGTGCTATGTTATGAGGTGTTGCTAAAGCTTACTCCCTTTGCAGGTCACCACCACTTAGACTATGATCACATTGTACTGTTTGGGAACAGATGTGAACTTCATCCGAACTTGCCCAAAGGTTTGAGCAACTTAGTCTTGACAGATATTGGAAATTGAAAATGCATAAAATGCCTGAACTCACTACATCTCTTTAGAGATATAGTCTATGGATACTTTAAGAATTGTATATGAAAGTTTTCCAAAGTCCGGTTCTTTAGTGTAACACAGACTTCTTTTGTCTAATACAATATGGTTGATGGACAAAACTATGGGCATGGTCAATCATCATGTAGTGAAAATAAGGCATATTTGTTTATTTTTCATCATCTGTCCGATATCTCCATTGCCTGTCCTTCCATGTTGTATGATTCTAATGTGGCTTTAACATTTTCAAATTATAAGGTTTTCTGTTCCCTACTCACAAAACCTTGACATTCATATGTGCCAAAATGTTTTCTGGATATCGAGAATATTGCTTCTCTTCTCTTGTTGTCTGTTCTGAATAAGGTGTGTTTTTTGCCTTTCACCTTCATTAAATTTTGTATTGGAGGTGAATAGATGGACTATGCTGGTTTTTTAAAACCCATGCAAAATGCGGTCATAATGAACCCCCCAACTTGACGCTTTTTGAGCAAAATTTGCATCATCCAACAAGCCTGCAAATTCCGCTCCCGACTTAAGCATTGCAAGTCACAGTGTGACAAAGCTTCTGGAATGTGCAAAATGTTCAACTGCCAAAGAACTTGTGGACTTAGCAATCTGACCAGTGGAAATAATGTTCCATATTGCTACCAAATACTGCACCCTCAATGTGACAATACTTCTACATCAATTCCAAACTCCACTTGTTCACTTCTACAGCAAATCAGTTTCTTTCTAGTATTGCCTCCAAGTGGGACATGGTACAGAGAAGCTGGCATGCAAATTGAACTCTGGTATACCCCATGTGGGAGATACATTCATTCACTATAATGGCTTGGCTGAGTTAAAGCATTACAAATCAAATCTTGTGGCCTCATCCAGTCAGGAAGACACTACATATCTCTCCTCAAATTGTCCTCTATGAATTGATGAATAATCTATCAATGTGAACTCTTCTCATCAGGAACAGCTCTACCATTTGCTATGTAAAAGAAGGGCTCGCAATACTCTACAAGCTGAACCTGAGATGTGCAGTTAAGAAGGAAAAGCAAGCAGGATCACCAATAATTACTGCAAGAACAAAGCCCATCCTCAAAGTGATGGAAGTGTTTTGTATCCCTTAATTATTTTGGAAACGAACTTGGTGGCAACATGGCAGTCACCACACATCCATGGATTCCTGAAAATACAGAATGGAGTATCAGCACATGTGCTGATGAGCCCAAATGCAATGGCCAACATCTCACTGTGTTGACACAAATGGAAACCTTTTCTTCCACATGTATGTCATGTAGCATGGATTTGGTGTTGGACAAATACCCAGCATTCTTCATATGCCTGGATAATCGCTTTAGCTCTGCAAAAATTTCAGTCATTTGGGGATGTTATTGATCATCCAATACAAAGGTGTATACCTCATTACTCACCTCAATCCAGGTGCACTCCAGCTGTGTCTTCACACCTCTTTCCGGGATCTGTCATTGGACATTGGCACTGAGATCCCACTTGCAAGCAGAAGCATATATGTTTGATAGCAGCACATAGCCAGGCTAGTCCAGTTTCCTTAGTCCAATTCAACAACTTGTTTTGCAATATGTTCTCCCATCTCCACATTACCATTCATACTGCAAGCACAAAGCAAGGCCATCCACACAGCAGCATGTGGTGCGCAGAACATCATATTAATTAGATCATCTGCCTCCTCCAGACAGCCAGCTTGAACAAGAAGATCAATAATGCAGACATAGTGCTCAACTGTTGCAGAAATACCATAAACTAAGTGCAGGGATTCAAAATAGTGGAGGCCTTCATCCACTAGGTCTGCATGGCTACAAGCTGACAGAAGAGAAACAAAAGTGATCTTATCTATTTCTACACCTTTTTCACACATCTGCTCAAAATGTCTAAGGGCTTCCTTGCCCTGGCCATGCATGGCATAGCCTCCAAGCATGGTAGTCCAAGAAACCATATCATGAATGGGCATCTTGTTAAATACCCTCAAAGTATCCTCCAAGCTCCCACGTTTAGCATACATGTCAACAAGGCTACTATCTAGAAATATATCAGACTTGTAGTTACATTGAATAATTAATTCCTCAAATATGCCTGCCTTCTTCAAGAGCTGCTACACTAGCACATGCATTCAGGACTCCCACAATATTTATGGGGTCTGGCTCCACCTCTTCTCATTGCACTTGTCATTATAAAAGCTAATGCCTTGTGCCCTTGCCACATTTCACATGTCCAAAAATCATGGCACTCCAAGCAATCATATTTCGAGTGGGCATCCTGTTAAACACTTTCCAAGCATCCTCCATACTCACACATTTGGTATACATGTCAACTGGGCTATTACACACAAACGCTTTGGATTCCACACCAATTTCAAACGATCTCTTCATGAACATGCCTGCTGTCTTCCAGGGCTGCTACTCTCGCACAAGCAATCAGCACTCCCATGAAGGTGACAGGGTCTCCCCTTGCTGCTGCATTTGACAAGATAATTCCAGTTCCTTCTGGCCTTGGCCAGACTTCACATGTCCCAAAATCATGGCACTCCAAGCAACCACATTGCATTCTGGCATTCTATTGAACACTCTCCAAGCATCCTCTATGCTTCCACACTTGGAATACATGTCAACAAGGCTACTACCCACATAGGCATTTGACTCACAGCCCCATTCAATGATCTGCATACGAATGTGTCTGCCCTCTTCAAGTGCTCATGAACTAACACAAGCATCAAGCAGTTGAACAAATGTGAATCCATCTGCAATCATCTCCTCTGGTTGCATTTGTCGGAAAAGTTCAAGTCTCTTCTCATTCATACTGCCCAACCTTGACATATGTATCTTGCAAGCCGAGAATTCCATGAATTTTTGTTCTTAGTGACCAAATTAAACCCTAGAAATGTTAGATTTGGACTCAGACACCCTGAAGGCTACGTAATCTAGTCTAAGGCATGGGATATTCATAATATATACAAGCAATTTGGTTCACCCAATGCGGTCTTGGGAAAATCGTTCTTTCTATGTTTTATGATACACTTGAAGTTAATGGATTTTTTTTGGTATGATGTGAAATAAAATGGTATTGAAAGAATGTTTTATTAAAATGATAATATCCCAATATATTCTGATAATGAGTTATAGACACCTTGTTTATATTAAATACATTTTAAAATTAAGTTTGGAACCATAAATTGTTTGTGACTTCCTTAAATTGAATGTGCCTTCGTGAATGCTAATTTTAACAACTCGTTCAATGAATTTGTTGGTTTGTGTGGAATTTGTCAAGATGTGATTAAGTTAACAACAATGAATTATTTGTGAGTTCATTAATTTGAAAGATAAGTTGAATTCCCACTCGTGAAACTTTGAAGTTCCTTTGTTTGTGTTGAATAATCTGGTTGAGTATATTAGTTTGTTGAAATTATGAGCAATTTTAATTGTTGGACAAGAAGTTTACATTGGTTTTGAAAGATGTTTCAAAAGTGGATCAAGACTATTCCAATTGATAGTGTTGAACTGTCTGAATATAGAACTATACTAACATTTTGATCAATTGGATTTTTTTCATTCACAAGGTTGAAATTTTTTTAAAAAAAAAATACAGAAAAAGGATGCAAGCATGGAAAAGTAGGCGACTCTTCAATCATGGTCAAGTTAAATGCAAATTACATATATATACAAAGTTTAAATATATCAAACTTACACACATACATATATATATTTCACTATTCAACATAAGAATTTTTTTCTTATTATTTAAGTAATGATAGGAACAAGCAACTGGTATATGGGTGAATTTTTAAAAATTGTCATATGGTCATCCATATGTAGATTCAAGAGACAATTCCAAAAACAATTCAAATTCACCTCATTTTCAAGCCTAACTATTTCATTTCTTTCTTAATAACTACATCCTTTCTTGCTAACTTTTCTAATAAATATTTTATATTCTAATATTTACCTTTTAATAACTACCTCACTCCTTTCCCTTTACCCCACCAACATGGATATGAAAAGGAAAATAAACATGTGCTTTTTCATGTCCATGCTATTTATGTTAATTGAAATAGAATTGAAAATTGAAATAAATAATGATGAATTATTGGAAACCATATGGGACATAAGAAATGGAGTTGACCTTCATTATAGTGTCAAACAATGCAAAGCCCAAATTTGTAGAATGTTTAATAGTGATACAAATGCATTTGCACAAATACTTTAGTTAAAAGGATATAAGAATATGGATTGCATGAAAGCATTGGAAATGTTTTGACAAACTCAATCTTTTACAAACTGCATTACCTCATGTGCTACATGCAATGATTTTTCTACTGCTATTTTTTTTTTTCAAAATCAAAATTTAAATTTATATACATGTCAAGTTATATTATCTTAAAATAATAATTAAAGCATTACAATAACTTTGTCAAACACTTTTAATATTCTACAAAAATAAATTTCAATAAGACAAAACTAGAAGGATTTACCAAAGCTTGCAGTAGTAATTGAAAATGACATGTTACTTGCATGAGATGAATGGTTCACTTCAACAAATGTTGATGAATTTGAAAAAATACCCCATGAAGATTCTTCAAACACATTAGTGCAAAACATTATAAATGTTGAACATGTCATTGATGATAAAAATAACTCATTCAAAATTGCTCCAATAAAAGGTTTTTTGATCTTTTGGATTATTTCATGTTCGTGATAAACATAATGAAGAATATGACTTTCCAACATTATTTTTTGGTCATTCTAGAAGTATGGTCATTTATTTAACTGAAAAAATCACACAAGAAAAATTAATTAATATAAATTGAAAAATTGTATAACATGTATATATATATATTTCAAAATTGTAAAACCACTTATTTACATGATACTGTCTTTGGCATCAATTCATTTTTAAAAACTAAAATTATTTGGTCATATTTTTGATGTGTCAAATAATAAATTTATATTAAATATTATATTTAAACGCAGGTCTAAATAATTAGGACATATAAAAAGATTGCATATTACTTACAAAATCATTTGTGGAAAAAATGTTTTCAACATGATCAAGCATCTTGGACTACAAACATTTTTCATAATTTTCAATACATGCTCATCAATACTTGTAAAAATGTTAAAAGAGTTAGACATTCAATACATAACTAGGGAAAAACTACAAAAAATGAAAATGAAAATAATATAAGAATTTTTAAAAAAAAGACCTTGTTACATGTGCATGCTTTTATTATAATAAAAAGAACAATTTTTGAAAGTTAAATTTCAGAAAAAATGACATTTTATTTGGTCAAGTTTTTCTTTTGGGTGACATAGATTATTGTGGTCAACAAATGCTCTTCGAGATGGTGTTTCTTCAAATGATGCCATTGAACACTTTTTAAACAAATATTTGACATTACGCCTAATGTATATGGTTATATATACAACTACATTTGTACTTGTTTAGAACACATGTGACTCCATGACTAACACCATGTGACCTACTCTAGGTTGGTTTAAGCTAGGTGACCTAGCCTAACGAGTGGAGCATAAGTAGCCTAGGCTAAAAAGTGGACTAAGAGTTTAGGTGGTTTAGCCTAGAGAACTTGACTTAAATTATGCACCTTAATTGCCTAACCTAGAATAGGATAGATAGGTTGCTAGGGTATGAATTTTATTCCCTCACCTTCACATTGAGGGGGCAAAGTCATCACCATTCCACCATTTTTTTAATGTAACATAAATTATAATCACATTTTAATAATCACATTTTTAAATCTATTTAAATGACATACTCAACCTACCTTAGGCTACTTACATTACATAGGGTTGCCTAAGGGCTACCTAAAAGCTACCTTGGATTTACCTAGGTTATCTAGGGGCTAATGTAGGGATTGCCTAGGTTACATAGGCCATCTACCTATGCTTACCTAGGGGGGTATTTAGGTGTTGTTTAGGTTACCTAAGAGTCATTTAGGGGCTACCTTGGCTATTTAGGAGTTACCTTGGCTACTTGAGGGCTATTTAGGCTTTCTTACATACCTATTTCTCTTACTTACCTAGCTCAACTAGCTTAGCCTATGTGACATACTTAGTTATCTAGCTACCAAACATAGGTATAAATATCTAGGCTAAATACCTATAACTTACATAGGTACATTAGTTACACCTCTTTCAAAATGACTATTAGTTATGTAGTTATAAGATCATAGTCCTGTAGGACCTTAGTCATATACCAATTTGTTGGTTTCATTATTTAAGAACTCCAAAGAAACACAAGCAAATATTATGTTTTTTAGAAAAACAAGATTATATTTCAAATTTGCATAACATTATAACCCAAGGCTTCAAAAATTTAGTCAAGTTGGGTTTATATGAAGACGTTACATTTGATGATTTTTTTTTGGATTTGAAATTAGATGAAAGTACATATAAAAATTAGTTTTATGATGCACCTTATATAAACCAACACTAGTCTTGAAACATAAACCAAAATATGATATATGAACAAATGTATTATATATATATATATATATATATATATATATATATATATATTTATTTTATATAAATCATTTTTATATTATATATATAT
>Ga0209611_10001211_pt1 | contig 43128 bp, 32 predicted proteins | sample S1TSphgellanicum_3_FD_187693 | JGI IMG/M metagenome (GOLD analysis project Ga0209611, IMG submission 187693) | Host-associated microbial communities from peat moss isolated from Minnesota, USA - S1T2_Fc - Sphagnum magellanicum MG (SPAdes) (version 2) | ecosystem: Host-associated > Plants > Peat... | reverse complement strand
TTTCTGGGGGTTTCCTCCTATGAACCATAGGATTATTTGACCCAGCACCAACTGGCTCAGCATCCATTGGAAACCTCTTATGACTCAGTTGTGAATGAACCACATCTGAGTCACCATATTGGAACTGTGGTAACCTATCCTGTAAAGCCTTCTACTTCCCAACTCACTCTACCTAGAGGTATGATCTAGATACATAAGTGGGTAAGTATCTTAGATAAGTAGGTAGGTGAGTTAAGTGGTTACTATGTATATGTGTAGGTGAGTAGTAAGGCACTAGGCAAGTTCCATGTAGGTTGATGCATGTGAATACAGTGAGAATGTGTTTCATTTCCACATACCATCCGTGGGACCATTGGTGGGTTCACAAGCAAGAAACTTTTTTGGTATTCCTTGTCGGGAAAAGAGCAAAAACCTCTGACAAATTAAAGTTGAATTGACATAAAATAGGTATAGTGCTCCAAGGGAGCAGTGGGCCCAAGATTTCAATGTTTTATTTTGAATTTTCCCATTGTGAAACAGAATGATCATTGTATTTTTTTCATTGTCAAATATACCATTTCATATTAGGGTAAGGGAAATTCAAGTTTTTCTTGAAGGTCCCACAGGCAATCTTTAAAAAGTTTCTTGAGACAATGGCATTAAAGATATGGGTTCTCTATGTTTGAGTATTGGTCACCCATCTAAATTTTGAGTTTTGCATAACACATAATTTTTGCCTGCTTTTCAAATAAATATGGGCTTATTTATATGAGAAAAAATCATATGCATCTATTTATACTAAATGTCTACTGTAACTATAAATAGATGTATGAAAAGTCAAAAGACAACTTCAATTTGAAAAAAGACATATAGAAATTAGGATCCTAATTAAAGTGTCTTTTTATAAACAAAGATATATGTAAGTTGTGCTACTGCTTGAAAGACCTTAGGTTTCTTTCATCCCATTTACTCTTTGCAAATGTGGCAAGATCAGTGTTTTTTATTTCAACATTGTGATATTGCTCAAGTGGTGATCGTCCATAACAGTATTTCGTCAAATTTGGTGATATTCAAAAAATGAAAGCACAAAAATCTTAAGCACCCTCTTGCATTGTAGGAAATTATGACAAATTTTCATGATTTTTTTTAAAAATTCAAGAAGCAGATAATTTTTGACAAGTTTCTTTCTCCAAAATACTTTTTGCAAAATGATGAGAACATGCCACCAAAAAAATCGCTGGCCAAGGAATATCAAACAACTTCCGTGTTTCACTTCATCAGAATCCCATCTAAATGCACAAACTTCCAAACTTGAATATGTCTTTATCAGATTGTTATGTAGATAGTTGAATACATCTAGGTTAAGTGGGATTGTTCCTGTTGGAGATTGAAGATACTTCGAAAGTTGAAACATTTCCACCTTGACCAGTCATAATCCACTAGCTTTTCTCACATTTACAAAATGATGATTGTTGACCCAAATCTTTAGAGATTTATGAACATTGGACACAAACAAGGAGTGCTTTGTGCATGACTCTGAAAAAATAATTCTCACATTCAAGTTTCATTATTTATTTATTTCAACCCCACCCATAAAACTAAAATTGGGACTGCAAATAGGTGAGAGACTACTCATTGTAACCCAACCTTACGGAGGGAAAGTAGATAAGCCACCAACAGACACAGAGGAAAAACAAAGAAGTCATCCAAGCAAAGAGCAAGTTCCATCACCTTTCAGAGGTGGAAGACAAAAGTGAACCCCAGGAAGGGCATAATAGAACTTGAGAGCAATTTTCTCACCCTTGGATCAAAAGTTTCATCATTGCTACTCACTACTATAAAACTGGTGTTAAATTGCATGTTTTTCAATTATGTGGTGATAAATTTGAGCACCAATATCCCAACAATCTAGATGAGTGTTCTTCTTGATGGCTAAAAATAGTCAAAATGTTATGATTAAAATATGGGTGCTAAAAGTAGTAAGGAAAATAGGCGAGATAAAAATGAAAATATCATAAGATTCATTCACATTTCATGCCATGGTAGCCATTGCACAATAATAATGATAATCTAAATCATCACACAATAGTTGAAGTTATCAACATAGATTCAGCCCTTTGCTCATTTTTCATTGGAGGTCTAAGTGTTTCATTGCCACTGCATGAATGAAGTGTGCATTTAGTTGGCAAAAACATCTACAGATTATAAAACTCACCATATTCAATACATGTACAGTCATTATTTGAAAGCTTGGCAAAACATCCACAGATTTATGAAATTCACCACATTCAATGTATGTGTTCATTATTTGAAAGTTTGATAATTTGCATAAATATCACTGGTTTACCAGAGCACAAGGACACAACTTGTGACCTTTGCAAGGACATAACTTCACAACTGCAAAGAGCAATGCTGCATTGGAAATTAATTCTCTCTTGCAACAATGAATATTGCATTGGCTTTGAATTAGATTCAAGTTTGTGTGTTTTCAAAAGTGCAACAAATTGGAACAAAGTTTTGGTGTATGAGTTTTTTTTAGTTCAATTGTTTAAAAGTTTTGAGTTTCATTTCAGGTTTTGGGCTGTATATTGTGGTTGATCTTGAATCTTGTGCAAAAAAACATTTTTGCAATGGATCCACCAAATTCATATTTTATTTGTTCTTTTGTAATCTAGATAATAATATCTATTGTTCACAATGCACACTCCCTTCCTTAGATAAAGGCTCATACAACACCCAACCTTGAGATCAGGGGTTTATTTTTAAAATTCCTCAAGTAGGTCGATTGCCAAGGATCCCCAGCATTAATTAGAATTAAATGGTGACTGTTTAGATGGGCTGCAGCATTTTTATGAAAGTGCTACTAAAAGTGGTTACTTCGGAAGTGCCTAAGTCTAGATGTGACTAATTTTAATATTTTTATTTCGAAAAATGGCCAAAAAAATCCCTAAAATCACAATTTTTCTGTCCTTCTCATATTCTGAAAAAAAATTCCAAGTTGCCAAAATCCCCCACCAAAAAATGCACCACTTGACATGCTTGCACAAGGTTGGAAACCATGAATGCTTTGACATTCTTGCTATAGCGGTTGTCAATCAACTTCAATCTCAATGGTGGTAGATGTGGCACATCGAAAGCTATAATTTCCAGAAATCATTGACTGCAACTAAATGATTACTGAGCAACCGAAACAACCTTCAAACAATTTCACAATGAGAATGGTGGATGAAGAACAAGCCCACTGGACATTTCTCATCTTGATAAAGGTAGACATCCACATTGGTACTCACCACATGTTCATCCAGTCATTAATCAAATTCATCCTGAATGTGGGTTAATACATTGTGCAAAATCTTCACAAAGCTTGAATCTCATGGTTATTCATTTGTTGATCATGTGGTCAAGCCATTTGGCAACCCATTATTGCCGGTTTGATGCTCAATGTCTAATATGACCTTTGGGCCAAAACCCACTTTAAAAAGAAAAAAAATATTCTATGTGGCAGCATAACATTGGTGGATTTTTTCTAAGTTGTGGCCCATCTCCCACCCATCTACCTTGCATCCAGCGGCCAAGCAGATGTAAAAAACAAGAGTCTGACGATCAACATAACCACAGGTCAGGTCGGGTCAGGCGTAGTCAGGTTACGTCAGGTACTGTCAGTTCCTTTTCTTCTCTTCGCTAGCATCGTTACCCACATGGGTTTCCGGACTCCGCGTTTGTTGGAGCGACGTTCGAAGCGGTTGGAGTCGCTTTCTGAGATTCGGAACACCAATTCAACAGATTGATAAATGCGGCAAACAAGGTTGCTTCTGCACTGTGTATAGATCAACTGGTTGCAGCAATGGCGAGTGAAAATTACTCAGCAGGAAGTAATATTTTACACCTGCTGCAGCTTGATGGTATCACCAGCCCGCAGTCCGTTGCACTTATATTGTGGTAATATGATATTAGGGCGCAAAGCAGCGTAGAAATGATGGATTGTAAATTCATGATGTGTCAACGCTAAGTCAACTCCATATTATACCCTCCCACTTCTTGTCATCAGATCTCCAATCACCAGTGTCCCGTTAGAATTTAGCATGCTCTGTACTGAGTACTACCACATTGTAGCGACTCTTGCTTTTGTGGACCAAAGGCAATCAAGACATAAAAATGATGAAAGTGTGTACAGGTTCACCTACTATAACTACTACATTATTTTTGCAGTCCAGGTGCCGCCAGGTGCCGGTATTAGACTACTTTGTTCGAGCTGCTAAATAGTAGCGAAGCTTCAAAATCCACAAACATAATGATTGTTTGAATGAGCTTATACGCTAGCACAAGCTTTAATCTCTGACGTTTACGTTGAAGTCGATTTTATGAGTATTATAATTAGCTATGATAAAACGCTGGTCGGTTGTAAAGAGCGCATTTGATCAAAGGCGTTGATCGGTTGTAGAAAGCGCTTGTCACATTTTCCTGTATTGTAGACTACACATTTGATCGGTGGCCACCGGTGTACTTTAATTCACCCGTGTTCAAGATCCAATTAATTTCAGCTGATGTGATTCGTGATCAGTTTTCCATGAGTTGCTGCAAATCGGACTTAATTTAAGTTCTAAGCTCATGATAAATCATTGCAAGCACAATCAATTGGCCTTACGATTTAGTTCTCTTCAACAGTTGTCCAGCAGAAAAGCGCGCCAGCATTAGGACCTGTTGCATACGTTAAGGGGAATAGAAACAGTATCGATGCGGCTGATCATCACATCCTCAGCGATTGGTGGAGCTAACCCCCAATCACCGTCAAATCGATTCTCGTCAGTCACCAGAAAGTTTCGGGACACAAAGTAAACATGCAAATGATGGTCATGCACTCTTGATCATTTTCAGCCCGCCGGAAGGCATCATTGGGCCCTTGGACCCTATACAAGACGCAGTCTGAATCTCATTCCGCATCACTCTCATATCGATCAGCGCCTTCTCGACTGAATCAGGACTAGTCTAGTCGAGGCAGCAATATGGCTTCTTCCAGCGCAATGAAGGCTTTGTTTTTCTTGGCTGTTGTTCTCCTTCTCTCACATGCATTACTCACACCAGTGCTTTGCAGGCAGCTCTCAGAGAACCGACAGTCGGAAAAGGAGGCAAGCAAGTCGTCAACCCAGACTGAGGTAATTAGAATTTCCAACTCAATTTTGGTCGTTGGCTGATATTATTTCGTGCAATCTGAAGTGTTATGTCGGTTCACTATTGTTTGCTGGTAGCTCGCCTACGAAGCTGTCCGAATGCATACTGCATCCTGAAAAATGCGGACCGAATAGAATCAGTCGAGTGATGAGTTCATCTGATATAATCAACTCGTAATCTCTAATTCTCTAGTAGTAGTCGGACTTGAGTTAAGTTCTTCGGATTTAGAGCAACGATCACCGTCTAGAATGCAGCCCAAGCGGTAATTTGTTGACACTTCCGTCTATCCTAGTGTAATTGAGTCCAACGGCTGTGCATTGAGTTCTGATCGTAATCTGCCGCTTGTCGGTCGGACTGCTCTCCCCTTCTGCAGGTACTGGAGGCTGATAAGCCTACCAAGGTTACCAGCACCGAAACCAGCGGAAAGAAATGGGGTGACAGCAAATACGGAGGTGGAGGTGCCAGCGGCGGGGGAGGCTATGGCAATGGAAATGGTTACGGATATGGCAACGGGAATCGCAACGGGAACAGTTACGGAAATGGAAACGGGTACGGGAATGGTTATGGACGTGGTAACGGAAACGGCAACGGCTATGGTAATGGCTATGGCAATGGCAACAACAATGGCTACGGGAATGGAAACGGGTACGGGAATGGTTATGGACGTGGTAACGGAAACGGCAACGGCTATGGCAATGGCTATGGCAATGGCAACAACAATGGCTACGGGAATGGAAACGGGTACGGGAATGGTTATGGACGTGGTAACGGAAACGGCAACGGCTATGGCAATGGCTATGGCAATGGCAACAACAATGGCTATGGAAATGGCAACCGCAACTATGGAGGTGGCGGTCATGGCCATTGACATTATTTTTGCAGATTCGACTTCAAGAATCGGGCAGGTACTAATGTTTCGACTCTCGTTCTCCATGGCACTGCAACATAAGTCTACTTCAATGTCGTATTCTTTCAACACTGTAATTTGTGCTTGATTCAACAATTGTTGCACTAATTTCTTCAATGCGATTAAACAGCTTCGCAAAACATGGAGAAGACGACGCAAGATTCAACCGAGATGGACCAGCTGCTGCGCTAATTATGGTGCATGTACTGGAAGTCGTGCAACTAGTGCGAACACAAGAATAAGCCCGATCCATGATTAAAGCCTCGACATTTAGCTAGGTGGAGTCAGGAGCAAGTTTTTAATTTCTAGATGTCAAATAGCCTTGACTATATCTTGGATTAAAATTTTCTACCTGGTCATATGAAGTTGTAGTAATTTCCAGTGAGCCATTTTCTAAGTAATATACTGCTGTACTGCTTCTTGCATTTAGTGATGTGACGGGGCTGTTTAGCTTCCTCCCATTTGAGGTTTCTCCTAAGTAATATACCGCACTAATTAATACTGTGCCGTGTGACAATGATGTGCTTTCATGAATCCCATGAAGAATGTCAACAGTTCATGTGAGGACATTAATTGTGGTAGGTAGGTGTGTGGATTGTTAGGCAACCTAGCTATACCAGGTGGTTTATTCACATTGAATTTGAATCACAAGGTTTTTGTGACATTTTTTGGATGATGCATGCACTAATGTAGCACAAAATTTGAGCTTGCATGCACATTAACTTATATCTCAACAATGTACAACGACCTTGGCAACTTTTCTATACTCATGAAAACTTCTCAATTTTGCTCTTGCCGAACTAAAATCGCATATTTCAATTAATTTATCAGGCATATGTATTATCAAGTATATGTGTGTACAATTCTTTGGTCATGTCTCAGCTCCCTTTTCCTTGACTAGTTTTTTGTTTTCAGCTGTTCCATAGCTCCTAGTAAGATCCATTCACGACTAAGGTACCAAAAAGAATGTTTAATTGAAAAATGATTGTAAAGAACAACTTTCAATTTTTTTAATCTTACATTATTATAATTGTAATGGATTGTTGTATGCCAATAGATAAAATGATGTCTTCTTAAATTAATAAAAATATTTTTAAATAATTTGAATACTATGTAAGTGTCATTTTGAATTTTGTAAACTAAAATAATCAAGTGTTCAAAGTGTTTTTCTTTTTTAAGTATTCAAATAGAAGGCATAAAATCATATAATCGATTTCAAACTTTTTGTGCAACAAAAACATGCCCCCCTTTTATGAAAATACATGTTCATTGGATGAATTTGATGAAAAACCAAATCATACAAAAAATTTTAAATCTTAAAATTTTGAAGGAAAGGGCTACAAGGCAAACAACTCATTTTTTAAACCATTTGATAAAAAAAGTTATGTTCAATGGGTTTTTAATGTCTAGCTTTAGATGCAAATCACATGTGCAAGAAATAATCTTGCTAGAAAACATGTTTGGTTATCCATTGAAACTCATTTTGGGATTTTGTAGGATTTTTTATTTTTTTGGCACTAAATCAAAATATTCATACACAATTATGTATGAATGTGAAAATCACCATTAATACATGAATTATCTTATATTGGATTATTCAATTTTTCTCACTTAAGTTTGTTTCATGTAAATGTTATTTATAAAAAGTAGTTTTAAAAAGTCCTCAAGTCCTTTTTTCCTTTTTTTGGTACCCCAATCGTGAATGGATTCAATATCCCATCAGCCATTAAAAAAGAATGTGATCCTTGGGTAGATTATTTGAACACTTGAATTACCCCATGGGCCATTGCATATTATATTCACAAATATCATAGTTGCCATCAATGCCTTACTTGTTGGATTTGTGAAAGTTTCATTCATCCAAAAAAAAAGACAAAAAGATGGCTAAGAGAGGAAGGCTAGCAATATTCAAAAAACTTCCATTTGCACAAAAGCTCTAGTAGGTGGAACTCAACTCAACTAGGCATTGGACCTCAGCCTAGTGGCAGTGAAAACTTGTAGGTCCTTTTTCCTTGATTGAGTTGCATTTACTTTATAACTATTGTCTTTGTTACTTGCACTTCATAGTTTTGGTTTTCGTTGGTTTACAAACTATTGCACCATTAATAGATTTTGATTTACGCACCATTCCAAAATCATCAAAATGCCCATCATTTGTTTTATGTTTGCTTTTGTATGTTGTACACCATTGTATATCATGTCAATTTATTGTCTGTTCAAGTAGGGATTTAGTGGGGTGCATTGATAGAGGACCATTTGACTTGCATCCTTTTTGTAAGCAACTTGGACCATCATTTATGAGATTTCCCCAACAAATTGCTGACAATCAATTGTTTTAGATCTTGCAAGATTACTCAAGCAATCCCAAAATAAATTGTGTATATGTTAACTAAATGTTCCAAAAATAAAAGGCAGAAAAAAGAGACATCATATACAAAGTTTCAATCATCATTAACAAAAATCACAAGAAACCATAAACTGAATGTAATACACAAAAGTGCAAGCTTAGCAAAAACATCTAACAATTGTAATAACATAGTTTATCAATGGTCACATTAATGGAAATAGTCATGATTTTGGTAAAATTCAATATTTTTAATATTCTAAAATACCTAAAATACATGTCAAATTTTGGTCTCCTCAAGCAAACAAACACTTCAAACTTGCCTTCAACTTTTTTCATGTATGCAAAGAATGATAGCATTTTTTTGAGTGATGAAAACCCCAGATTGGAGTTTTACAAAATAATCAATAGTTGGAAACAATCAACAAAGGAGTCAATTAGACTAATAAAAATCACTTCAGATCCATTTCACCATGAGCCATAGAAAGTATAGTAGGTTTCAAATTATTCAACAAGGTTTTGAACACATTGGAGGTATTGCAAAAAAGATGATTAAGGAGGTCAAGCACATTGGAGGTATTGCAAGAAAGATGATCTAGCATGTCAAGCACATTGGAGGCATTGCAAGAGAGATGATCAAGGAGGTCAAGCACAATGTTGAAGGTATTGCAAAAGAGATGATCAAGGAGGTCAAATTAATGTTGAAGAAATATGAATAAATATTCTAATGGTAGAGTTTTGAAATAGCCATGGACTTCAAGCCCTTCAAGGGAAGTTAAAACCTTGTGTAAGGTTAGGATAAAGGCATGAGGTAGGCCACAAGGGCCAAATGATAACAATTACTTGTGTGGTATTTAGTTTGGTTTGACTTTCATTATATTTGGTGTATTTTTAATGAAATTTATCTTTTTTTTTTCAACTTTGAAACCATGATAAATTGCATAAAATTCCACAACACTTAGTTTGTATTTTCAAAAAATAATTTATGGGAAACCTTATTTATAAATATTAATTCCATGACTTGTATTTCGAATCTTGTAGGTTGGGAAAAAATTATGTAATTAATGAAATTTAATTAAATTCACATTCATATTTGAATTGAAGCTTTAGAACTAGATTGTAAGGTGACAAATATTTTAATTAATCTTTCTTGTAACTTTTTAACATGACGCATCAATAGTACTATATAGCCCACCTTCTATTGATTGTTGTAGACCATAAGCTAGGGTGAACAAGTACCTACACTAGGGTGTGTGCACTAATGAATGGTTCACTTTTATAACTTCTTTTTACTTTTGTTATATTCATATTGTTTCAATCTTTGGCAAAACATAAAATATTAAAAATGTTAATTGGGACTTGGTTATAAATGAATAATTTGATATAAACAAATGTGTAATTAGTTTTGAAAAAATACATCCACTTTTAATAATGGAATTTTGCAATCCAAAAATATGGATTGATTGATTAATTGGAACAATTAAAAATTGAAAGTTTTATTTTGAATCTCATTCCAAATTTCATCCAATCATTCAATATGTGTGATGTTACATGAAATAATAAATGTTCATGTGAAATTCTTTCCTCAAACATTCTGGCCAAATTTTAACTAGGGACTTTTAAATGACCAAAATTAAACCATATTTTCATAAGTTGGTAAAGTTGTTAGTTTTCCTCAATTGTGGGTGGATTAGTTAGATAGTTTGGACAATCCACATAATCACAATTTTCTAAACTGTAAATGAACTCTAAATGTTTAACATCAATATTGTCAATTTTTGAACTATCCATGTTACAATAAACTTCAATGGGAATCCTATTAAAAATATGGATGAACTATTAAAAAATGAACTCATAATGAATTTTTGAGTTAATGACATTTTTTCTATCAATTTGTTTTTAAATTACATGTGAATTTAGAATTTATCACATAGTACTGTCAAAAATAAAATTAAAATTTATGCCATTGGGTAAGTCCACAATAAAAGGAACCACGCACAAATCTTTTTCCAAAAGCACAAGAGTGAGAATTAATTGACATTAGAAGGTGATGTGGAATGCAACCAAATGTTGCACAAAATTTATGTTTGAATTCCACAATTTCTCTTTACAAAAGGTTATAGGAGGGAAATATGCAAATTGCAAGTTTTACCATATATTTTTGTATGAATCCAAATGACAATCCCAAGCCATATAAAATGTAATAATTATTCAACTTGCATCAATATGAAGATTTTCCCCCAAAAAACTGATCATTTTTGAAAATTTGCACTAAATTTACTCAAGATTTCATGAGTGGTTACAAGCATAAACTAAATATTTTTCACCCTCATATGTTGATAGAAGTAATTTATATTTCATTCTTGAATGTATATTACATCACAATGCATAGGTTATGTAAGAAATAATAAAACCTAAATTTAGGCATAAATTTACGAGCATTTTATCTAAGAATGGTTACACTTATAATGGTTCATTTTATCATAAATTTAACCCAACATCAAATGAGAAGTTTAAGCAGTAAAATGCATTCAAAGATTCCCAATATAAGAAAATTTGATTTAATGTAATAGTAATTGGCTCAGTTTTAACATTGAAAATTCATTTCACATTGAAAAATTGAAGCTTCCACATGAAAATTTTGACCAATTTCATGTCTAGTGATATGTATAAACTAGTTTATGCATATTTTTACCTAAAGCATCAAAGAATGCACAGTAGATAAATAGTTTGTAAATTATCATTATTGTAGAATATTTAAATGCTAAAAAGTGGATTCTCATATGCCACTTTTGAAACACCTAACCATGGTCTTATCCTTATCAATTTGAGCTCCATGTTAATGTGCACTACCAATGATTCAATCAATTATTTTATCAATTTCTTATGTTTTGATATGGTTTTCAATAATTCATCATTATTTTTGTCAATGTCAAATTTAATATAAATTAATATACATTTCATGGACATGAAAAGACACATGTTAATTTGTCTTTTCATAACCATGCTAATGGATAGAGAAAAAGAGTGAAGTAGTTATAAAATGGAGGTAATTATTAGGAAAGGTGAAAGATAATTATTTTAAAATTTTATAAGAAAAAAATATTTATTAAGAAAGAATGAATTAGTTAAGCTTGAAAATAAAGTAGGTAATTCTGAAATTGTCTTTGGAATGGTCCATGGATGACCATATGAAGGATTTCAAAAAATCCCCCATATACCAACTCCGATTGTTCATCATTGGAATTTTATTTTTTCACAACTACTTATTTGTTAAATCTCTTTTTGGACTCTTATCAATAAGAACTTTATTACTTTTGAACATGAACTTTATCACCATTTAATCAATGATACCATATTAAATTACCAATTTAATAGTGTAAAATGAAGTCTGTGGGACAATAGAATACTTGGTTTTCCTCCCTAGCCTTTCAAAATTAAAGGGTCAAAAATGGTCAAAACTTTCATATTTTAAATTTGTGAAATGAAATTGTGGTCTCTCTCACCAAATAGGTGGTGTTTTTAATTTCTTTAAGGAATCATGATCAAACCTAAGATTAGGGCCATGTTTATTTCAATTCCTACTTTAGATAGACATCAACAAAATTTATTAGAATTATTATTCCTAATTTAAAAGTTGAAATAATCATAACTCACCTTGATTTAAAACATGTTTCTTAACCCCTTTTCATATTAATGCACAATTTCTATCATTAAGGTTAGGATGTGTTATATAGATTTGTGGTGGCAAACCTTAAAACTAACTCAAAGATGCCAAAACCTCAATTTTAGACATATTTAAAAGACAAAAAGGTTAGTGTTATTTTAATATAACCTTTGAAGAGTCTTCATTCTTGCATGACATATTGCAAATGAATTTTGGAAGAGGTATGTTTCTAATGATCTAATCCATAAACACATTAGCAAAATAATTTTCATTCTTTAAGTTTTCCAATGGAAAATTTATAAGTTTAACCGCCTTTGTGTTGTTCATTCAATGTGACAAATACAAAACATAGTTTCATGTCATGTACATTATAGCATCCATGGAGTAGCCAAAACCATGACATGTTTAATGTATGCACTCGCATTACATATTAAATAAGAAAATTCAACGAGACGTGTTTTTTTGTGATAGGTATAGGGTACACACTCATTTAAAGTATAGCACCAAATCAAACAAGACTCAAAATTGTGACAGATATAAAGTATTCACTTGCAATAAGTGTAACATAAAATCCAATTCAAGTCACCAAATTGTGAAAATTACATGGTGCACATTTGTGCTAGGTGTAACTGATATTTTAGCAAGACTGTGCATTATTGTTAGGTATTTATTTCTTGTGCACATTAAGTATTACATCACTTCATGTTGTACTCATTGTGTTTTGTTTTATAAAGGAACATGGTGAGAGCTAAGACAATGATTCATGTCCAAAGCCCTATTGATTTTTAATCTCTTTCAAGGATTAAACATGGGAGATGAAGGTGAGGAAAGGATTTTGAAAAGAAATTGCGATGATGCATGCTTACATTCTTAAGGAACTGATCACTAATTTCATTGATGTGCAAAAGGTGTGAAGAAGGGGGACAAGTGCAATGGTTAAAAATTGATTAACGAAAATGACATCAAACAATAATGTGAATGTAGATTTGGCTAAAAGTTGGAAACACAAATTAACATTTGAGCATACAAAATGTAAACAATATTCCACATTGATAATTGGAATACAAACAAATTTTGGCTGAATTATTTTAGCTTCATACATGAAAGTGCTTGTGCTTTCAATGTACAATTTTAAAATAATATTTAATGTCGCAACCCCACTTTGAGAGAAGTGTGAGGTCACCACTCACACTCCCGAAAATGGGACTTGGGAGTCCTTCGAGACTCTCGAAAACTCAGAACATGATTGCATGGGTCAAAACACCTCTCATTGAACTGTTGTTTATACCTTTGAAAAGGTCTTGAAGTGTAGATGTTTGAAATGGCCTTGCATGAGCCATTTGGACATTTGTAGCATGAATTATGGTTGAAAGAAGGGCCAGGAGTCAAAGTGGCAATTTGACTCCCGACCACTAAAAGTCAAAAAACGACCCGATCCCAATGTATGCAAGTGGAATGCGACACACTATTGAAAATATCTCAAGGAGAGTTACAACTTTGCTTTAAACCTCGTCCCAATCGGAGGTAAGAGCGAGAAGTTATGAACGCCCAAAATCCCAGGAGTCTAAACCAGGACAGTTTCGGGACTCCATTTTGGGAGTCCCGAAAAAAAGTGCCATTTGGATGCAAGTGTGGTGGTGAGACGCAGAGAATACTATATGGGGGAAGGTGGTGGCTTCCCCCGAATCTGAGCCGTGGTGAGTCAAGTGAGTCCAAGGTTGCCCATGGCTTGTCCCAACACCAAGAGTGTTCCGAATGAATACTAACCAACTTGTTGGTTCGTTTTGGATACAAGACCGAGTAACTAAGTAGTTTGTCCCTCTTCCTAATCTAATCCCGAAGCTTTCAGCACGCCCCTCTTACCCCCTTTAATGTTGGAAGCTGGGAGCGTGCCCCGAGTCCCCCGCATTTCTGCAACTTGAATGACTTAGCCCCAACTTGGGGCTAATTACGGACTTGGGAGCGCGTCATTTAATTACTCTTAATGCATCTAAAACTAAAAGTCCTACGTGAATATGTGTATTTAAAACCCAAAATAATTAGAAGCACACAATACCCAAATGTAATTAGTGTTTAGGAGTTGTGTTGTCATTTTTGTATGGTTCAATGCATTTTCCTTGCATCAAAAGACATCCTAAAGTAATAATAGATATGAATACCCCACCAACATTAAAGATACATCTTCGGTGCAAATACCCCTACCATGATGGATCCTAGGTAGTCTAGGTAATCTAGACTCTAATCTTAGCCTATAGCTTCTAGTCTAGTACCCTAGACAATCACACCTTGCCAAAGCTATGCCAATGTCTTCATCCACCTCGATGTGTTCCACTTGTTCATCTACCAATGTAGGTATTGGTTCATCCAAGGTGTGGAATGATCGACAGTTCTACCAACTTTCTTTGGTGGAGAATTCTAATGTGAGTGTAAAACGCCTCTCAAGTGGGCATAATGTGTCTCCTCAAAAATATAAGATGTTTTCCAAATTTATATAATAATAAAAATTATGTATATCCATTTGTGCCATCCAAACCTATTTCTTGAAAGCCTAATTACCTCATTCCTTTTTCCCTTCCCCACTTACAAGTTACATGGATATGGAAAGGCAAATTAACATGTGCCATTTCATGTCATGTAATTTGTAATAACCTACCTTTTCCAGTTACTTAACCCGTCTCCCATGCACATTTACATAGACATGAAAAGGCAAAAGATTCAAATATGACATAAATAATGATGAACTATTAAGAACCATATGGGAACATAAGAAAAATTTAAATAGGGGAAAAAGGGGGGGCGATTTTGCTTCGGTTGGAACCTTGCTGAAAGAAATTTTCTCCTCTTGGGAAGGGTAAGGAGTAAGGACAAATTGAAGCAAATATTTTACTAAAAGTAAGGCACCCTTTGCATACACTAGAAAAGTTATAAAAACTTTTCTAGGTATTTAATATAGTTAAATGTCTAGCATCCAAAGTTTTCTAACATTGTTAGATTCACAGTCCTCTTTACTTTCCATTGTTTTAAGAACTTAGATGGTTGTTAGTCCATTTACATTCTACAATGACCTAATCAAGGGTTTTTCTTTGGTTTTTTTATTTATTTGTGATGTAGCCAAATGGTGATCATACACGAGATTTTTTAATCAAATTTGGCTATAGATCAATATGAAAGTAGAAAATATTATTAAAAAATTTATATTCTGGCCACGTGCTAAAACTAGTTGTAAAAATCTTTTTTTTTTCTTCTTCTTCAAATCCAACCAATTAGTCAATTTTTTCACAGTAATCCTTTGTATGTGTCAAAGTCATATTCAGTAGGTTGAAAAAATGTGAAAATTCGCCCCAAAAAAAAAAAACATTAAAACTAGTTAGTTGAAATCATCTAGACTAACAGTTATGAATTATCCAAGTAAATCAAACTTTTCACCTCCAGCAGTTTAGTGTACACATGAACTAGATAATAACATGGTATCTAAGTTCTACAAAGCATTTTCTTTTTTAATTTTTTTTTTTGGTCCTTGAAGATCTTCAGACTTGGCATTGGTAGTCTTCCTTTTTTTCTATTAAGATTGTTTTGTACCTTGGCAGTGGTCTTCTCCTTTGATGATTTGTATGCAAACGATATCATGTCATAGGTTGTTTTCTTCTATAAAGTCACCATATCTTCACCCTATCTTTGGGCCTCCTTTCACCCCCTAATTCGTCTTTTAGTGGTATTCGCAAAGTAAAGAAATTTTATTAAATATCAATATGAAACGCCTAAATACCTTGTTGAGCACCTTCTTGTACAAATCTTTTTAAAGAAAGAAGAAGATGGCCTGCCCAAATATAAATAAAAACATCTTCTCTGCCATGTGACTACTAAACCATGACAAGTATGAGTTTATAGCCTTCTTTAATAGGATTACTTTGTATGCTTATTGTTTTCAACGGTCTAGGATGATGAAAACACATTTCAAAACCAAATAATAGGTGTCAGGGAGCTAGGTTTTCCACCTAGAGTTTTTGTTTAGCTCATTTAGATTTGTTGACAAATCGCCCAACAAACTCAATCACGTTGAAACCCACATCCACCCCCTTCCCTCAAAAGAAGAACTAGAAAAGAGAAGGCAAACTAATGGCAGTGAGGGTTTAAGTCTCCTAAACTTTCTAAATTTTCTTAACACAATGGGACATATGAGAGTAACCAGTTTTTGGAGCAAAGGAAACGAATAGTGACGATAACAACACCAACATCAATAGACAACAAAAGTAAAGAGGCTAAAGGAAAATAGGTTTTGTGTTTTTCTTTTCTTTTCTTTTATCTAGGTTTTGTTTTGTGGTGGGTCCTTTTTTTATACTTTCATCAAGCCTAGAAAGTTTTTTATCTCCAAGAATCTAATCATTATATTCAAACTAACCATAATAAAGAATTTCTACTACACAGAAAGAGACTTCGCCATAATCTTGGTTTTTCTTGGTTCTTGTCACAGTCTTAATGAAATAGCAAAAGAACAACAAAAATATATATAAATAAATATAAATGTGTTGTAACTGTAAATGTGTCAATACTTAATGGCTATTCATCACCAATAATATGTTTTCTAAGATGTTTTTAAAAAGCAAAAGATTAAATCTAAGGTGTTTTTCTGATATTAAAGTTGGGTGTTACATTAGTTGGGTAATCCAAAAAATACGGGATTACAGGTTTATGGGGCCCTTAATTCTTGCACAATAGTTTTTTTAAAAGTATATAAATTGTGTCAAACCCAGTAGAATAAAGATGATGATGTCATAACCTTAGCATTGGATTCGTGACCAAAGCAAGGGTTTGCAAAGGTGTGGGCCAAGTCTAAGTCCGAGAGTCACATTTCATGCTCCCGGGATTGCAAAAGAGTGTGAGGGATTGAACCCTCACACTCTCAAGTGAACTCCCACTGGACTCCTAAATCTTTAGAAGGCGATTGCAAGGGTCAAAACTCATTGAATTGAAACGTTCCTTATATCATTAGAAAGTTCTTGAACGTAGATATCTGAAAATGGGCTTGCATCACCCATTTGGACACCTGAAACACAAGTTATGGCCAAAAGAAGGGTCGGGGGTCCAATTGGCAATTTGACTTTTGGCCACTAAAAGTCATGAATCACCCCGATTTCCTTGCGTACAGGTGTCGTGAGACAAATTGTTGGAAAGCTCTTGACGAAGGCTACAACTTTGTTTTAAACCTCATCTCAATCGAAGGTTAGCAAACAAAATTATGGGCCCCAAAGTTGTGGGGTTCCCAACTTTGAGAATTTTGGGACTCCCACTTGGGAGTCCCGAGACAAAACGTCATTTGGATGTGGGCCTCATGGAGTATATTATAAGGGGGAAGGTGGTGGCTTCCCCCAAGTTCGAACCGTGAGTCTTGTGAGTCTAAATTTACTCGTGACTCGTCCTAGCACCAAAAGTGCTCCAGCTATGCACTAACCAACTTGTTGTTTAGTTTTGTGCAGGTTTGTGTGAGTGATTCAAGTGCTTATCAATCTTTCTAATCCCATCCTAGAGCTCCACCATGACCCTCTACCCCCAAAATGCTACGAGACAAGGAGCATGCCCCAACTTCCTACTCTTCCGTTGTTTTCATCTTAAATTCACATTTGAGTCTCTTAAGGAGGTTAGGAGTGCGTTAGATGATGTCAAAGGTTATGTCAAAAGTTAAAGTATCTATTGCAATAAGACTTATTTTTTTATAACAATTCATTATCTTTTTCCATTTGATCTATCCACTCTTATGTGGTTGGCTCTATAAGTTTAAAATTATTTTGTTGAAATAAACTATCTTTAAAAATTAGGACCTATTTATAGTTGCAAATATGTCGCAACCCTAACCTTGGGCTCACAAACAAAGCAAGGGCTTGTGAAGGTGTAGGCCAAAAGTGAGCCTAGGAGTCACCTTTCATGCTCCTAAGAGTGCAAGAGAGTGTGAGGTAATGAACCTCCACACTCCCAAATGAACTCCCACTTTGGGAATTAGAGTCCCAATGGATTCCTGAATTTTTAGAAGGAAATTACAAGGGTCAAAACTCATTGGATTGAGAATTCCTTTATATCATTGGAAAATTCTTAGAATGTAGATGTCTAAAATGAGTTCACATGACCCATTTGGATAATTAAAACACAAGTTATGGCCAAAACAAAGGCCAGGAGTCAAATTGTCAATTTGACTCCTGACCACTAAAAGTTGAAAATCGCCCTGACCTCCTTACGTATATGTGGCGTGTCACATACCATTGGAAAGCTCTTAACAAGGGCTACAACTTTGCTTCATACATCTTTTCAATCCAAGGTCTACATGCAAAGTTATGGGCCTCCAAAGTCGTGGGAGTCCCAATTTTAGGAATTTTAGGACTCCCACTTGGGAGTCTCGAGACAAAATGACATTTGGGTGCTAGTCCCATGGTCAGGCACAAAGTATAATATAAAGGGGAAGGTGGTGGTTTCCCCCAAGTTCGGGCCGTGGTGAGTTTTGTGAATCCGTGTTTGCCTCAAACCAAACCCCATTCACTCATGCATTCACAATATGTAAATTTGTTCCTAACAGCAATTAAAATTACTACTATAACCATTTAGGAAAGGCTAATAAGCATGTACAGTCTAAAAAATTTCATGGTATGGAGGATCACGTACTATACAACTGTAGAATCAAGGTGTTATGACAATGCCGGTTTGGTAATAAATGAATTGCAAACATTATCGCCATGGTAAGGATTTGTAATTAGCAAATGGTTTTTCTACCCTTTTCTTTTAAATTACATTACAACTAAGGGTGGTTATGAAGTAATAATCCATGGCATTAGATACACCCTAGACCTTCACATTGATTGGGTTGTTCTTCAACTAGATGTAACAAACACCTTTAATTCAGCGTCAAGAGGGGTCATATTTTAAGAACTTCATGCAACAAGTGAAGACATCATACAATTCATTCCTTTTGTCTGTGCATTTTATGCATTCGCGTCTTCTTTGTTTGACGGTCATCATATTCATGAAAGTGATGTCACAATCATCCCATGTACCATGGGGATTTGTCAAGGTGATCCTTTGGGGGGGGTGCCACTAGACTTCAACACCCCATCCCAGTTTTCCACCCCATTTGAAGGAATTAGAGTCCTAGGGGTTCCGTTGGGCACCATAACTTTCACATCATCCTTCATCAAAGAAGCCCTACAAGAGGATGTTCGACATGTGAATGGGTGATGTTCATGTGGCGCTTGGAATTCTAACTCGTTGTTTTGTGTAGCACCCATCGTATCTTTTATAATGCACACTTCCATTTTCCACTTTCATAGAGTTCTTTATTTCCTTTGACTTTTCCCTCCATAAAGTGGTTGGACACCTTTTGGGTCAAGGATCTTTTGATAGCTCTGAAAGACATTTAGCTTATAAACAAGCCTCCCTCCCCATAACTTTCGATGATTTCAAGCTCATATCGACATCCACCATCGCCCCAATAACCTATTTAGCGAATTGGGCCCTTATTATTTTAGTCATAGCTACTAAGTTTATGATTAATCAATGAGCCATACTTCTTGAAGCATTAGCATGAGTCAAAAACAACAAATTTCCTTTTCAACAACACTTCAAGGCGACATGTGATCTTTTACCACCCCTAGCCTAGCGTGTTTTCCTCCATTTGAATAATTCATCAAGTAACAAATGGTTCAACTTCAAGATTCCATCGCAGAACGTCTACACCATCATACCTTTTCTAGCATGCTTTCTGGCGGACATTTGAAGCCCATCGTGCTTAAATTTTATCAAGTTCTGGCCCAAGGGCAAGCACTTGGTTTATAGTTTGACTAGTCTTCCCAATCTTTCGATTATTTTCCCCAATTTTTTACACAGCACTTCGTACGCAACTTGGACTACCCCATCCCTTAATTGCAAGCATCCCTGGATGTGTGTGCACACATCCCATCAACCCTATGGGTATCCACCTCTTACGTTGTGTTCATGGCAACGAACATATTGGAACTCATGATGCAATTTGCAACACTTTTGCCGCCATTGCACAAGATGTTGGTTTCCACATGGGATGAAAACAATTACATGTGCTTCCTTCAACCACATTCAATTTTTCTTGTCAACGAATTAACATTGTGCTTACCAAAGATGGCATTTGCACCTTAGCCGACATTATCATTACTGACCCAATGTGAACAAATTTACTTCCTTGACCTTGCGCAACTTAAGGATTTCTTGCATCGGATGTAGTTCAAACCAAGGAAAGGAGCTATCAAAACCAACACCCCATTGATCAATTCCTCCCCTTAGCAGTTGAAATATTTGGTTGTTTACACAAACATGTCAATGTGTTTTTACACGACTATGCTAATACCATTTGGAGCTTGAAGGGGACAAAAAGCCCTCATCTTTCTACCTTGGTCACTTTTCTTCGTCAAAAGTTTTGATCACATTACAAAGGATGCAAACATCTTCCATCTTAAATCAGGCGATAGTCGTAGGCTTAGCTACTTCCCAACTTCCACCCCTTCAAAACACACCTCCCATCACTATAGCCGACCTATTGCAAGTTGTCGATTTTTGACATGTAAATATGGCTGACCTTCGACAAGTGGTCGGTTATGGACATACATAGATTTTCATAGCAACTTTGAACCAACTTGATGTCCTGTTGCTTTTCCTTTTTCTTTTATTTGATTCCTTTGTACATTTCCCTAATCTACGATGTGTTTCTTAATAAAGATTTACAAGTTTTTATTAATTTAGACAACATCAATAAGAACATTAAAAACTAGTTTATTAAGAAACCTTCACCAATTTCTTGCAAGAGGTGAATGTCAGGACTCGAGAAGAAATATTAATGTTTGACTGCAAGGAACATTATTTTTTATAACTATCACATGTGCTTACTATTGAATAATCCATTTTTTCAAATATGGACTTAAACCTATGGTATTCATGAACACAAGATAAATATTACACACAAAAACCAATTACACAAGCACATAAGTTTCAACAATAGTAAGTGCTAGGACAAGTTTGACCAAGTCTTTACTAAGATGTGAATTTTACCGGTCCTTTCATCTGTATTTGTCTCACCTATCTGAAAAAAACTTTTCAAAGTAGTTATAACTTGTGTGACCACATGATGGTAAACCTTCTCAACTTGTTTTATGGTGAATGATTATGACACAAAGACAAATGCAAATAGATCCTCAAGTATGAATTAAATAGGATTAAAAGAAATTTGATCATTTGGGAATGCTATCTATATTGTGTTCCACATTTATCCTAAAACTATATTACTAGAGTTTCACCTTAATTTGACAATACTTGGTAGATCATCACTTCGAAATTTGTTATCTTCAATTTGTACCTCCAGTAAACCAACTACCATGTTACACTATGACTTCAAAAGGAATGGTAACCAATTAAATTTTGTAGAGTCTCATAACTTGTCTCGGGCCAAAGCTTTATCATAAAGAGAAAATGGAAAGTTCAAACAAACTACACATGGCAAAAGAATCAAGTGAAAGAAAACCTTGTCTAGACATGGGACAAATGCATACAACATGGGATAGTGGACAAGATTCCTTAAGATATGCATCTCTAGAAGGTGCAGGAAAGCTCTCGAAATTTAGAACCATTGTGTTTCATTTGTGACGAAGAGCAAAATCAAAGACTCCAAAACATTGGTTCTTTCATGGCTTCAATAAAGCTTGATTGTTAGCATGAGCTTCATGGCTTAAGGGTAATGCAGAGGGTGCTTTGTGTCCCAAAGCCATGAACCTCATGCTAACAATCAAGCTTTATTAAAAACTAACTTCAACAAATAACAAAAAATGACAGTTGCCTTTCTTTGTGTGACAGAAAACATGAAAATTCTACAGCAGTCATCTTATCACTCAATCATTTATTGCCATGACATCCATTGACTTTATGGCATGTCCTACAACACAGGTAATGCACATGCATTGCACCAATGATGTGAAGCATATACAATTGTACAATGCTCTTGGCAAGTACCACAATACTACTATGTGTCAAATCCACAGATTTCAGATCAATCACATCACCACCTGGAACTGCAAACAGTAACAAGTACATTGATAATGATCAGAGGTTTAAGCTGATTTTCTTGTATATATATATCTTGGTACAAATAGGAAAAAGAAATTGATCAAGTCTGCTGCTACCAACTGTGATGAAAAATCTTACTGAAGTGCCTTTGAGTAAGGTTCTCTTCAAGCCCCTGTAAAGCAAAACAGCAATTGCTTTAGGGTTTAAAACCTGAATAACAAAAATACATTTATATGTATACACATTTGCCACTACAAACTATAGACTTATTCTCAGCAGTGGCAACAACTTATTTTTGTGCATAAACTTTCATTGCACAACTGATAAATCTCCACTGCAAACCAATACATCAAGAGAAGATGGATTTTGGATGGCACATCTTTTATGGGTATCCAATTGGCTTGATCCATTTGTGCAGCTCTAGATCAAGAAAAAGCATTCTATCACCTGCCAGCAGCAATTCAGCAGCAGGAAAACAATTATGTATATCATCAACCAACTCAGAAAGGAGCTTGTTGCCTTGCAGGTCAATATGACTAGAAAACATCTGAGGAGCTCCAACAGGAGCTTGGAACCACAGAGGTCAGTGCAATACTGAACTGTCTTGGATGCTGTAATTAGCTTCATTTCTCTTTTCCAACAAGGGTGATTCATTAGCTTTGAACCCCTCTTTTTGGATGAACCCTGCACTTCCACTGCATAACTCAAATGCATGAATTGCACATCCTCATAGAATTTGTTGCTCGCTCTCCACAAGATTCACAAAGAAATTCATCGTCGTCATCATCAAATTCCGCTATGTCTAGATTTTCAAGGAACTGATATCCACTTCTGCTGAATGTTAACCTTTCAATCTCCTCATCAGGTTCTTCTCCTCCCAGATGTTCTTCTCCAGCCATTCCTTCATCACAGCTCCAGCTTTCATTTACATCGTTCTTCCACTTCTGCTCTGCCACTTCTTCCAGTTCACTTGTCCAAGGAATATCCTTAACACAGCAGGCCGCGTCACCCATTTCAGATTGTGTCTTCATGCCGTTGGATGTGCCACATTTAGAGCAGACAGATGATCTTTGTGAGATTGCTTCAAAGAGGTGTTCTTGTAAAGCAATGACTTCTTTTCTATGTTGCTTCTTTAGCTTCTTAATTTCACACCTCATCCCCTCCGCATCTTGTGTTGCCATGGCTGCTGCATTCTGCAGAGCATAAGATGAACAACCTCCACTTGCTCAGAACAAGCATGCACTGAATTCAAGGATGCAAAACTACCCACATTTCTGTCTAGATCCATTTTCTGGGTTACTTAACCTCAAAGAAAGATCATGTTTTAGGGTATGACAAGGGTGTACTTTGGCAATACTAGTTGCTTCCTCTGCTTCTTTCAAGCGAACCAGAAGCTCCCCAGCTGCTTGAACAGCATCTGCTGTGTCCTGTAGCTGCAAATGCAGAGCCTCAATCTCCTGCCTAGCAGCTTTCTTCTCACGATCAAGCTCAATCTTCATAGCCACTATTTGTGAGGACTGGACGTCAAACCACCGAGCCTCAGTTGCATTCATACCAGACCTCTTAGCCACCTTCTTAATGTCAGATACACCATCACGAATCTCTCGAACCTTTGCTAGCAACAAAGTATGCTTCTCTTGCAACTCAGCATACTGGTTAAGAAGGCGAGCATGTCCCTCCATAGCCATCTGGAGAGCATCATGCATCTCTTGCGCACACCTGGTGACAAATCATTGCAAAGGTCATTATTACCAAGGGGACCTTTCACCAGCAATAATATTGACATGCCTTGCATCTGTGTTGTGAACACTTGCAAGAATGATGCTTCAAATGTGGAAACTAATCAAATCAGATTCAAAAACCCTACTCAATATACTGAATATTTCAATGTCCATTTGAGTAGAATGGATACCTCTTTTCACCCTCAAGCTCCTTCTTCCATTTCTCTGCCAGCTGCTTATGATTATGAGATTCTTCCCTCAAGTCTTGCACAACAGAGATCCACTCTCTTTCTCGCTCATCCCATTCTCTCTGTTCCTCATCCAATCGCTTATCAGCACTCAGCTCTGGCTGTCCTTGAGGACTACCAGAAGAGGAAGCTGAGTCCTGCAAGGGTGATGCCTCATGCACCACACTGAGGAGCAAGGGCTTATTAGGACTTTGAGTCAGGATGGAATTCTTTGGTGTGAGTGAGAGACGGCGCTGCTTAAGAGACCCTGGTGTTCCTGTCTCCAGCAACAACTGCAGCTGGTTTCGCAGCTGAGTGATCTCCTTCTGAAGAGCTTCTCTCTCCCCAAGATTGCAGAAGGTTTTCAGCCTTTGAAGCTCATTTTCCAGGCATTGCTGTTTCATCTTTGCCTCTGTGACATCTGGGTGCTCATTGAATTTCTCCTGCAGCATCTGCAAAAGGTAATGTGTTCTAAGCTCAACTCAGATTCAACAGTCATGGGTTCTCAGAAGACAAAACAACAACACCAACAACAACCCACTACTACCTTTGAAGGCAATGGTGCACAACATGTACCTCAAATTCAAGCTGCAAGGCTAACCATTCCTCCAAACGAAACTCATGCGCAGGGAGGACACCATCCACAAGTCTTTCCATCCGAGCAATTTTCTCCTCCCGGCTTTGCTGTATGACAGCATTGCACTCCCGCTCATTCTTGTATTGCCGCACCTGCTTGTACCCATTTCCTTCAGGAAAATGCATTTCACACAACAGCTCCTCACAGAACACTACATGGGCAAGTATGGAAACCATCCATGATGTTCATCACCAATATGGGTGAGTGAAAGAACTGGACATAGCAATCAGGTATCGGGGTACAAGATGAGGTATAGACAGGGATTATAACATAGAATTTTTTGATTACCAAGCGGTTAAGCTGCTCAATTTCGGCAGCCTGCTCATTGATAACTTCTTCTGCAGCTCTCTCTCTCCTCAATGCTCCTGCCAACACAGCCTCAGAAACCTGCACATACACCAACATCCAACAAGTTAAACAAAATCATTCACCACATTGCTGACTTCAACGCATACTTATGAAAAGATACAAAACCAAGTTGGTCACATCTCTTCTTTGACAAGGGAAAAAACTATAATGTACCTGGGAGTTGTTTGCAGGGGTTTGTGGGGTGACCAGCAATTTTTTGTCCAGATGCTCTGTTGGGACAAGTTGCCACTTTGATTGATCTCTTGTATCAGGTGACTGAGGGTCTGGCGACAAAAGATCCAATCCTGTTCCTGGGATGTTGAGGTTCCTACTGTCTAGTCCCCCTTGAGCATTAGAATCATTATCAGGGGTGTACAATAATGTTTCACTCTTCATTGAGCTTCGTGTCTTCAAGTCAGCATTCTGGAAAGAGAATTGCATGCCAGCAGACCTGCATATATGGGATAATATCAGAAACATTGAAGATGGGTAGTATAACATTCTCTGAGACAGAATTTAAGAGGACAGTTATTTTGCTACATGATGCTTGTAACAAAGCAGTACTGTGGTCAAATTTTCAACCAGATCAAATGTTTCACCTCTGCACTGCTGACAATGAGCTTCTTTGTTGTGTGCTGAGAATCTCGAGGCCACGAGTAAGGCTTGCAGCAAGTTCATCTCTTGAAGATGATAAAACCTTGCTGCTGCGTACTGAGTAGCCTAGAGACGACCTTCCACTTGTTGCGATGCCACCCAAAGAAATATCAGTCTGTGATCGCTTGTTATCTAGTACACGAGGTGAGAGACTTAGTGTGGGCAGCTCTGGTAGTTTAGTCATATCCAAGTCAGGAGCATCATCACTCAACTCTATTGACAATTTGCCAGCATTCTGATTTTCTTCATACACTTCAGCAGGTTCTGAATCCTGTGCTGTTTTGGCCAATTCAATCACCACGTTGTCAAGTTCCTCTGTTTCCTCATGGTTTGGAGGAGAATGCAATTCTGTTTCAATAGTGGCTGGGTGACAATCATCATGATTTGGTGAAGAATATAATTCCATCTGGATTGTGGCCAGATGGTCATCATCATCATCCTTGGGAGATGACAGACCAGAGGGATCAACATCCTCCTCCTCCTGATCAATCTCCATTTTCTCATCAAAGTCCTTTGCATCAACTGGTGGGAGCATCATAGGTTGGCCCAGACTGAGCCTGAGTATATTATAACTGCGGCGTGCAGACCATCCATTGGAGAATCCTGCACTCCCACCCTCCTGAGGATTGCTGCTGTTCACTTTCATCTTCATCAATTCCTCCTGTATCAATATCACAATGGTCATCAATATCTGAAAGGACAAGAAGCATGCACAAGAAAAATCCTAACACTGCCTGTCTCATCAGTCATGAGGGTGGAAGTCAAAGATCCTGCAAGACATGCAAGACAGATAACCAAACCCACCTTGAGCTGGCGAATCTGTTCACGAAGAAGCTTCACATCATTGGCTGTTTCTTCATTAACAACTGCCTTGTTTTGCATGGCCTTTGCCCTTTGAGCAAATCGAAGAGTACTAAGGGTCTCACTTTTGCAGCTGCAATCACATCACTCGGAGGTTAATATCTTCTTCACAGCTTATTCCTGCTCATCCTCTGAGCAATTAAGAGATTGGAACAAACAATGGTCAATGAAATCATAAGCAGTACATTTGTGGCAGAAAGTAACCTGCTGGCTGGAGAGATGGCACAAATCATGGCAAGCTTTGCATTACCACCCAGGGACTCCTGAAGTAGGAACGTGAGGCGGGAATCTCGATAAGGGATATGTCGTTGCTTCCCTGTCTGTGATGCTTCTGCTAATATGTTGATCACATTCCTGCAGTGGAAACAAGGAACTGTCTCAGAAACCTTGACAGCACCATCAGGGTGCCCATTCTGCCAAGTCTTGATCCTACTCTTCACATCTGAAGCATCATTTGAGCACTTAAGGTCTATCTGAATAAACAGTGCTGACCCAAGCTGTGAAAGGGATTTGTTGATGTTGCCAGCCTCCTTGAGTCGCTCACCAGCAGCACCTGTTCGTTTCTGTCGCTCTGAGCCTGCTAAATCCACCAAGTTCATGCGGCTGCTCCTCACACTGCTCACACCCTCTGCAACGCTCTATCAAGCCACACATAACATAATCAGTAAAATATTCAATAGATCAACTATGCAAGAAAGATTAAGAAGTCCCTTGTGATAGAATCCACATCCTAAACAGAGAATAAGTGGGATGCCTGTGCACCTTAGATCGAGACTCAATGACAAAAGTGAAAACGCTGTGAGAACGAGAACTCTCATTGTTCATCGATGTTGAGCCAACTCGTCTGTTTGCAAGTCCCTGAGAATACAAGTGTTCTGTCAATGTAATAATCCAATATGACAACAGAAACAAGCAGTACGATCATATCTAACAATTGCTTAATTCTCTGCAAATGTTCTCTGTCGAAACTGCACAGCTGAGGCCACAACACTATGGCAAGCATACAGACATATGAGAATGGAACTTTCTGGAACAACACAGGAACTTAAGGACCCATGATCACAGATTTCTTGCAAGGCCTGAAATTGCAGTCTCAGGTTGAACATTTTCAGTCTAAGGTCCAAAAGTTGAGAGTGTAAAAGGCTTCACCCGCATGATAAGGTGTGTGACATCTGCCATGGTCGATACATATTCCTCAGTCAGGCTCTCAACATAAACACCTGTCTTTGTATCCTCCCGAATCTGCAAATACACAGAACCAGATTCTCACATTTGTCCTTAGTCATATTATATGATCTGAAGGAATATGGCAACAGTCTGAAGTTTGAGCCCTCTTTGTTTGCAGGTTTTAGTTAATGCAGTTTTTGTATGATACAAGGAGTATGAGAAAAGCTTGAAATTTTGAGCACTGCCTTGTCTGCTGGCTTTAACAACTGTATCTCTTAGAACAATATAGACTATAAACTCAACACTGCATCTCCTGGTTGAATATTGGACAACAGATCAACAGGTGGCGATTGTGACATAGTGGGAACTCAGTACCGTCAGGTTCTTCAAAGATGGCTCAAGCAAGTCTGTGATCTGTTCATTGTAGATCTGCCAAGCACAAGTAAAAAAGAAAGGGATCATAACCAAGCCACAAAACTAAAACTGAGAAGCATTGCAGAGTGGCTTGGGTTTTGGGTTGCAACACTTTTGCACTTCAGTTGTTTCCAGACTGGAAATGTACCTCAAGGAAGGAGCAGCGGCACTGGAACCATAGTTGTTTATCTACATTGTCCCTCTCTTCCTGCAGTTTCATATACATCAGGAGGTGTGTAACAGAATGTCAGCACCATGCAGCTCATCAACCTTTAATAATGCAAGAGTGAGAGAGAGAGAGAGAGAAATGCATGTACTGAGACCAATTGTTTGCAGGTTGCCAAAGTTCAGGAGAACACATGATAAACATTCTTGAAGTGCTGAAATTTGACCATCATCAGTGCATTCTGATGTGCAACAAAGTTGTTTTGGGACATATATAGTACATCATTCTGGACTGTTTCCTTTTGCAGGATGAGTTGATCTACCTGTTGGATTCGAGAAAAGAGCTGTTCAAAGATGCGAGGGGTGATCCCACGATCCTCAGTTGGCACATAGTCAGCAGAATTAGATCCAGGCATTTGACCCCACATGGTATGAGTTTTGCCACTTCCTGTCTGCCTCCCATAGCAGCCATCAACATCACCAATTCTCACATCAGATTTCAGTAGATAAAAAAGAAAACTCAGCTTGTAAACAGACCAACTAACACTTGGATCATATGAAACTGCCATCCTATCATGCAGTACAGCATGACACAGAGCAGATTCTGTACCTGACCATATGCAAAGATGGAACTGTTGAAACCTGCCAGACAATTTTCCACCATTGGCAGTCCCACCATTTCGAAAACCGCTTGCTGTACAAGTCCCACAGATTACAACTGAGTTCTGAACATGACCAGGAGCCCCTGTGTTCCAACTTTAATTCCTCCCAAAGGGAAGAAAATTCCAAGTCCAAATGTGCAGCAGCAGCAAATGATAAGGGCACTTCAGCAGGTGAATGCTTACCTGAGAAGCATCTTCACCAACAACCGCATCAAAGGTGAATTGCTGGTCAGATATCAATAAAGAGTCGGATGACAGTTTCTGCACCACATGTGAGGCCTCCTCTGCTTCCTCTTTTCTATTCAGAGGCCGCATCCTTACTATCACCTGGCATCAAATGATTCAGAGCTTGAAAACACAAATCAGCAGCAGTGGCAGCAGACAAAGACCTACATTTTCCCTCCATACCAAAAGCTGCAAAAGGATTTACAATGCTGACCTTTACTCCAGTGTCAAGTTCTGAAGATTCACCAGCTGGTGCATTCATCATACCCTCTATTACTCTTCCTGGCATGGTTTCCACATTCATCTTCCTCTTGCCAGCATCTGGCAGGTCCAGTCCCATGTTTGTGGGTGAGATCGGAGCAAGAACTTCCTGCTCTGTCCTGACAACAGCAGGCTTTGGCAGCTTTGGAAGCAGTGCAGGGCTACTTGGAACTGGGCTTTCTTTGCAATCAGTGGCCTGGTGCCTTGCTCCCTTCCCCACTGATTTGCAAGGCACTCCATCCAGAACCTGAGATCGCAAAGACAAAGTCACCGACCCCATCAAAGCTTATTGAAAGCTGTAAACAAGCTGAGATGCAAATGAGGAAGAAAGGATGACACCAATACCAGCTGATCAAGCAGGTTAAAAGTGTATATTGGCCCTCAAGTCCTCGTTGCTTCTATTTCCCAATGGGGAAGACAATATCATCCCACATCTAGGAATCAGGAGGAGGCTCTACACTCCCATTGTTTTTTGGATTTCCAGACTCTTCAGTGCGAATGAGAAATTCAAGAAGAGTGCAACAATGTGAGAAAGCTTACATTGGTAGGAGGAGCATCAGGGGGAATATTTTCGCTCATGTGTCGAAGTTTGCGAGCATGGACTGTTGTTGTTCCTCCTCCCACCACAGGTGACGACGACTTGTGTCGCGATGCACCGAGTCCAAAAGGGTCTCTCTCCCATTGCTGCTGCTGAGAATCTGATCCTCGAATGACCCGAGCTCGACCTATTCCTCCGCCCTTCACCATGTCGGACTATTTGCCCCACCTTCTTTCAGAAACCCTTCAAGAAGTCCCGCTCCACAAAAGATTCAAACCTTAAAAGAGCCAGGCCGCCCTTCTTCTTCTTCTTCTCTACTCAAGCTTGGTGACATCTAAATCTTTGCAAGCTTCAAACCCTAAAAAACGAGCCAGACCATTCTTCTATGCACAAAGCTGGCAACCCAAATCACGATCAAAAACAAACTCCTCCGATCTGTTGGCCGTGTCCTCCATGTGGCTCCTGAGCTCAAAATCCTGGCATTCACCTAACCTCAGAAGCTGATACGATGCGACAACAACATGTACCTCAGAGATCAGAGCTTGTTCTGTAAACCACAAAAACACACCTACTGATCTGATTGATGATGAGCGCAAAAAAAGCATGAGCCCACGAGCTCAAGAACCACTTTCTTCTATGAGAGCTCTGCTCCAGTTGCAACGTTTCCCTGGATTCCAAAAACCTTGTACTACTAGCGACCTCAAAAAAGCTCAGAACAAAAGCTCAGAAAATTTGTGACCTGACGATACCCAAAACTTGTGATGTGACGAGGTCCAAGACTTGTGCGCTGATGAGATAAGGAGGATCGAGACGAGGAGGAGGAGGGGAGAAATAGCTATGATCGGAGCGCGGCTGTCGTCTGGGGCCAGCCCGGTGGTGGAGTGAAAGAAGGCCGTTGGAGCAACTCCGCAGATTCAAACAGTTTGAAAACCCACCAAAACCGGGGCAAAACGAAAGAAAGGGAAAAAGCACAACGAACTGGGCTCACGGGGCCCACCGGCTCCGAAGTGCGCGAATGCGTGCGAGCTCGCGCGCGCGATTCCCTTACTGTCTTTAGCGTACTGTGCGAAAACAGAAACTGGAAAACCAAACAAAACAAGGGGTGTTTCACACAGTGGCCTTGCGATTTACATAAAAGAGTATCTTAATGTAAAAGAAGAATTATGGAAACTCAAATATTTCACCATGCAAAAATAATTATTCAAAAAATCCTCTACAAGAAACCTAAATCCTTCAAGATGTTATAAATTTATAACTAATCGCAAGTTTCAACACAAGCCCAAATATCATCTTTCAAAAATCCTCATATAAAAAAATAGACCTATTACCTAGGGGCCAACATCCCTTAAGCTACTATACTCTATAATGAATCTGAACACAATATCCTTGCCTTGGTAGGCAAGCCCACAAAAACAGAAAAACAGTAGGGTCGATAAGTCAGTCACCGAACACTTGGTAGCACGGGGTTCAGTGATAGTGCAATTTGATGGCATTTGTGTTCAAAGGCTTTTGGTAGGGCATGGGTTCAGTGATAGTGCAATTTGATGGCCTTTGTGTTCAAAGGCTTTTGGTAGGGCATTAGTCTAGCCACCAGTAGCCCTTTACATGCTTCAAATCGGGTAAGAAATGCGGAAAATGTGGGCTCCCAAAGCAGGTGGGGTCTTTTGAAAAAAAACTCGCATAGAACACACACCAACCCTATTACAATGCAATATATTGCCTCCTAACCAGTCACTTTACACCCTATACATGTACATCTTCTCCCCTAAATCAGGGTACGAACCACCAGGGTCCAGGCGTCGACGACTCAACTGTGATCTCTCAAAAAAAAATTAGGGATTGCAAATCATATAAAAGAAAAAAATAGTTTTAAAAATTAGGGCATCGCCAAACGCTGCTGAACCATGGATGGGTGATCGCAACCACCCCTTCATCATTAGCCAGCAACGAGCCAACTCCACCCTAGATGCAACCCTAAACCATCAGCAAACCTGTCCCTCTCATTATTCACAGTTGCCTCCTTCTCTCACAACGACCTCTTCTCTTCATCCCTTGAACTTACAAGATTTTCGAATGTTCGTCAGCTCTCCTTAGTGGTTTATTGTAGCATTCGCCAACAAAGGATCTGCTTGATTTTGTGATCAATAACTTAGTAATGTAGAGCCGCATTTTAGTGTTGTTGGAGCTTGGTGGGTCAAAAATCATGAATGCAAGGCTCAGGTGTTGAGATTTCTACAAGATTTGGAGCTCATTGTTGGAACTTGGAACTCCAAAGTCCAATGGTGTCACTATTCACAAGCTTTAGCCTTTAGTCGGAAGCCTCCATGAGTCTGTGGATTTGTAAATGAACTCATGATGTCCGATGGAGTTGAGAGAAAGCGACATTGGTCGAGAGTTCAAATCTAGGAAATTACAATTTGCACGACAATTGAGTCATTGACTCGTGGACCCTGGTGGTTTGTTTCTATTCACCGTTGAGGTGCACATTGCGATCAAAAACCTTAAGGTTTAAACCCTACAAGTAAGCTTTCTTCATTCCTCATTAGTTTTTTTTGTTTTTTTTTGCATTATATTGAGGTGTTCATTGTGAATAGTGAGTCTATGAGAATTGACAATTGTTTGTCTTCAACTCTTTTTTTTTCTACACATCTTATTGAATTTGAAACTTGCGGGACAATTAAGAAATTATCATTGCAACTTGTGCTTGAACCTTCGATGTGGTGATTGTGCTCATCTTGGTCATGTCCATCTACATTATCCATCTATGTATTCTATCTACACAATGTGCAACACACTTTTGTGTTATTCTACTATGCTAAAGAATTAGTTAAAGGTTTGCTTGACTTAGGTGTTGGTTTGTTATGCTTAAGATTTAGGTCAAAGGTTTGTTGCACTTTTGTGTTGCTCTATTGCTTCGATGCAAGGTATGGTCCATTCACGATTGGAGTACCAAAAAGGAATGTGTAACTAAAATGTTTTTTAAATAATTTGGATATTATGTTAATGTCATTTTGAATCTTGTAAATTAAAGGAATCAACTATTTAAAGTACATTATTTTAAAGTAATCAAAAGGAAGGCATAAAAGCATAAAATTGATTTCATTTTTTTTTATACAACAAAAACATGCCCCCTTTTATGAAAATACATGTTCATTGGATGATGAAAAACCAAATCTTTCAAAAATTTCAAAGTCTTGAAATTTTGAAGGAAAAGGCTATAAGGCAAAGGACTCACTTTTTAAACCATTTGATTAAAACATTATGGTCAATGGGTTCAAAATGTCTACCTTTATATGCAGGTCACATGTGCAGGAAATAAACATGCCAAAAAACATGTTTTGTTGTCCATTGAAACTCATTTTAGGATTTTCTGGGATTTTTTACATTTCTAGCATTGAACCAAAATATTCATACACAATTATGTATGGTTGTGAAAAGTCACCATTAACACGTGAATCGTCTTATATTGGACTATTCAATTTTTCTCACTTAAATTTGTTTCATGTAAATGTTATTTGTAAAAAATATCTCCAAAAAGTCCTTAAGTGTTTTTTTTCTTTTTTTGTACCCTAAATCATCAATGGTAAAGATAAGCTTATAATTGTCGAGCTTGATTCACTTTGGAAACATGCAAGTTTTCATAAAGCTTTAGTAGCTATGCCGGGGGTAAAGGTGGCGGAACATTACTTCTTGAAATATAATGCCCATGTTGTTAATGAAAAGCTTTATTTTGCAAAGGGTTCAGAAATAATGTTGTAACAGGTCATTCAAGGTGTAGTCCAATTTTTTAACAAGAGGAAGAAAATTGTGCAATATGCATTAATCTTTCAGTTATTTAATCATAATCACCCTAAGATGGAATACACAACAATGGAAACATTATTTGTGCAACTGAATTTTCCTAACGATCCCATCAAGCATTGGTCTAATGGTTATGGGTGGGAGACGGCAAATTGCATGTTTGAACAAGTTTTGAAACAAATTCAAATTATTATTGTTGGGGCAAGCTTTCTTTCCTTGAGTGCATATGAAGTTACTACTATTAACAATTAATCTTGGATTTTAGTGCATGCATATGTGATGCATGTATGGAAAAGAATTCTTATTTTATTCACATTTCAACATGTTGTTGAAGGTGGAAATCTTATTGTTATAATAGTTCAAACCTTCATGTAGCAAAAGGGTTTAACTCAAGAGGAGACAACCAAGAGGTTGATTTGTTTTGGTGTTCATGGGGCCTCCATTTTCCAAGGTTGCCACACTAGAATGACATTTCAATGAAGGAGAAATTTACTCCTTACATGATGGGACCACATTGCATGGCCCATAGGATGAATCTTGTTTTTCAAGTTTTGTCAAATCTACCCATGGTGGCCAAGTTGGAATATTTGTTGTAGTCAAGTTGTATTTTTATTTTTCTAGTTCCCATAAATGCCATTTGGAATTCACTAAGCTTATTGAGATCGTGGAAACAAGAAGGCTGAAGATTTTGCGAATTGTGAAAACTTAGTGGATAAACATGTTGGAGCTTTTGAAACAAGTGATGGTAAAATACAAAACATTGATTGTGAAGATGTCATAGGATAATGTTTCAATTGTTCAAGCAAGGCTCAATCTAAACCTCCTTTGTGATCTTCACATGTTGTTGGGCTTGTTTTGTTTACTGCCATTATTGGAGGCAATGAATGCCTTAATCAAATTTGCACAAGGGAGGGACATTTTCATTTGTGACTTCATGGTAGTTGTAAAGATCTGCGAAGCAAATCTTTTGACGCGCTCCCAAGTCACGGGGTGAAACCCCCACTTGAGGGTTACAAAAAATCAAGTTGAGGAAAGTTGAGACTTGGGGGCACGCTCTCGACTTTCAACTCTAAAAAGGGGTAGAGGGTCGAGTTGGGAGCCTAGGGATTAAACTAAGAAGAGGGACTAACTTATCTCGTGTGAATCTACATCCAAAAACCAACCACCAGAGGTTAGTTTAGCATTCGGGACACCCTTTGGTGTTGGGACTTGCCACGGGCACTTGGACACACAAGACTCACCATAGCCCAGACTCGGGGGAAGCCACCACCTTCCCCCTTATAGTATTCTCTGTGGCTGGTCGTGGAGGCTACATCCGAATGGCACATTTTGTTGGGACTCCCGAAATGGAGTCCCGAAATTGTCCTGGCTGGACTCTCGGTACTTTGAACGGCCATAGCTCCTTGCCCCAAACTCGGATCGGGACAAGTCCTGAACCAAAGTTGTAGCTCTCGTCGAGAGCTTTCCAACACCGTGTTGCATTCTTCAAGATGACGTCGGGAAGAGGTCTATTCCCGACCTTTAGTGGTCGGAAGTCAAACTACCAATTTGACTCCCGGCCCTTCTTTTGCCCATAACTTGGGCTGCAAATGTCTGAATTGCCAATTCGAGGCCATTTTCGATATCTATGTTTCAAGACCTTTTCAATGACACCAAGAACACCCGAATGTGAGGTGTTTTGGGCCTTGTTGTCGAGCTCTGAACATTCAGGAGTCCCGGAGGACTCCAAACCTCCAACTTTTCCAAGTGTTGGGCTTCACCCCCACACTTGGCCAAAGTTGTATTTTTTATTTTTCTAATTCCCATAAATTCCATTTGGAATTCACTAAGCTTATCGAAATCGTGGAAACAAGAAGGCTGAAGATTTTGTGAACTATGAAAACTTAGTGGATAAACATGTTGGAGCTTTTGAAACGAGTGATGGTAAAATACAAAACATTGATTGTGAAGATGTCATAGGATAATGTTTCAATTGTTCAAGTAAGGCTCAATCTAGACCTCCTTTGTGATCTTCACATGTTGTTGGGCTTGTTTTGTTTACTGCCATTATTGGAGGCAATGAATGCCTTAATCAAATTTGCACAAGGGAAAGACATTTTCATTTGTGACTTCATGGTAGTTGTAAAGATCTGTGAAGCAAATCTTTATATGATGTATTTAGTTCCATCCAGTAATATCAACGTGAACATTTTCAAGTGTTTTCAGATGTGGTGGAAAACAGTTCTACCACAATCATGTAGGACTAGGTTATTGACCTCAACAACGATATAAAAACACTTACTTTTTGTATAACTGGTCACAGTTATGTAACTCGCATTTTCAATTTGTTGATTGGGGCTAAACACCTTGTATGCAAGGCCATTTTTAAAACATCCATCATGCAAGTGAGAGGTTAGTGTTCTACTACAATTGACATCTTCATCACTAAGTTGGATTGACACTTTGTGGATTCTAAGTTGATGAATGCCTTTGGCATTGTGTATCCACAATTTTGGATGTAGCCTAATGCAAATTTTTCTTTCTCTTTACATATGGTTATCATAAAGAAGCATTATTGTGAAGCAAAGAAGGTGAAACCTTCACTACTACAAGTTGCAAAACCTTTGGATGTTAACCTCTTGGATTTGCAGATGTGCATATTTAAGTTCACCATGTAAACACAAGCACCAAAGACTATGGCTAAACCTTTTGATATTAATCCAATGACCAAGTTGTGGGTCACAATTAGCAACAATGCCTTACTCACTCAGCGGCTAAGTGAATATTTGAAGTTGGCTGAGATTGCAATGGTATCAATGTTTGGACTTCTAAAAAATGAATGAATTTTCTCCATGCTTACATTCATGAAAAATAAGTTGCGCAACAAGTTTGGTCTGCATTTGGACACATGTGTCTAAATGTTTCCACAAAAGTTTTATATACAAAAAAAATTCCCTTATCATGAAGCTATTACAGCTTGAAAGGATTAGAAAGTCCGAATTGGTGTTACTTCTTAGTAGGTTTTTTTCTTTTCACAACACAAAATTCAAATGTTTTTATTTCCGTGATCTGGACAAGTTTGGTGATTATGCTAGTGATTGAGCTTGGTTTCCTATAAGGTTATGAGGTTTATTGACATTTGGGTGTGGTGGGTCGGACTTTGAGTTGCATTGGGCAAAGTTTGATATGAGATTGGGGTTTAATTCCCCCTCAAAGTGTGTACAATTTGTGTTTAGTTTTTAGGTTTGCTTTTGCAACAATGTCACTTATGTCTTTGTTTCTCCTTCCTTTTCATCCCAAGATCCACATTTTGCATTGGCTTTTTTGGTGGGTGCTAGTTAGACTTATTTAAAAAATTAATGGGTGCCACTTTAACTTTTTTTGTTAAAAAAAATGAATAGCCACTTTGGGCTATCTTGAAAAATCCATGTTGGCCAAAAGTTGAATAAACAAATGTCCAAGAAGCCAATTAACCTTTCAGCCATATTACATAAGATGCCAATTAAGCATATTCAAGGGTAATCATGTTACCACTCATGCACATTTTATAAAAAAAAACCATGCCCTAAATATCAAAGCCATACTTGAAACATAAATACAAAAATGTTATTTGCAATTATTAAACACATTTGTATTATTGGTCAAAATTTCTTAAATAAGTTCACCTCAAGTTGAAATGATCATATTGTACTACCAAATTCCAATTAATTACTAAAATGACTAAATATACCCATTACCAAACAAAATTATATGAACATTCATCAAACATATCTAGATAATTTTCTTATTTATCTATTTTTTTAATAGTGCATTACCCATGTTTCCTCAAGATTTTCAAAACCTCCAAACAAAATAATCAATTATCAAACATTCAATAATAAACAGTTTGTTGCACAATTAATAACAATGAAAACAAAAATCATTATGTCTACATTGTATTAGAAGGTCATTCAATTACTAACCTCCATTTAGTTATGAACATGTTTATCATATGTTATTTTCAAAAATGTCTACCAAACAAGAAATTAAGTACCCAACAAAACAAAATAATGTGTGTTAAAAATGTATTCATCTCAACAAAGATAAGCACCAATGATGGGTGTCAAACATATGCTTATTGTAATGAAGATTAACATTAACAAAAAAAATTAAAATCATCATTGATTGTTACGTGTACATGTGATTGGCCTTGAATGTTTGTTCATGAAATCAATGTTGGTTTAAACAACTTCACAAAAGTCATTTTTGGATCAACAATGATTTTTTGGAATGTTTATTTGCATTTTATCTCACATTTTGTTTGGTTTCTCAACTTTCACATAACTTTTCACAATTTTTGACATAAACATCACAATAACCAATAAAATAAGTAGTTGATGTGCAAAATGAACATCAAAGTTAAATGAAAGATGATCCTTTCATTGGTTCCTTCCAAATCAATGTTGATTTCAGAATAAACAATGATTTCAAAGACATAAGCAAAGATTTGACACTTATCACTAGTAGAAAAATTGTCTTTTGCAACTTGTCTTATGTAACTAAAAAATCTCGCATGCAACTATTTTGGAGTTGCATGCAACATGTGCAATTGCATGCGAGATTTTTTAGTTGCATAAGACAAGTTGCAAAAGACAATTTTTCTACTAGTGCATGAATGAAACAAATGAAAATCAACATTAGGTAATTACTAAATATACATGTGGTTGGACTAAAACATTTGCTAATTAAATCAATGTTGATTTAAAAAACAATTTCCATGAACTCAATTTTTTTATAGCACTAATCTTTTGGACCATTTCCTTTGCACTTTACCACACATTTTGCTTGATATCTCAACTTTCACATGTGTTAATTTATTTTTTATAAATCACTATTCACATAAACCTCCATTACATAGGAAAAAACACAATGACAAACCATCTCAAACCATTTTGGTGGCATAGTAATGAACAATGATGAAGCATCATTCATACCAATTTTGCAAAAAATCTTGCCTAAACCCATTGTGTCTCATGAGTTCTTTTTTCACATGCATTACATTTTACTTTGTATCCACAAAATTAGGATTCATATGGGGAAACAATTTCAACTTGTATTTGATATCTGCTTATGAAAAAACTTGTGAAATAATTTGATATAAAAGGAATTTACTAAAACTTTATAACACAAAAAATGTGTTGTATACCATCTAACAAATTTGTCTTTGAAAAAAAAAAACATTTGATGAATGTCTTTAATTACAAAAAAATTAATTAGACTTCAATTGAAGTTCTTTTTCTTTTTCTTTATGTAAAGAAGGCCATTCCTCAAGTAGTTTGAATTCTCAAAAGTATAGTGTTATAAGCAATTTTGGTGGTGAAGGTTGTAAATGGGTTTTTAGAAATGAATGTTTTCCATACATTGGAAATGTCTACAAATCAATTTTTCACTTCAATTCACTTGAATTTGATTAGAACATTAATTTAACAAATTCAAGCTAAATCAATTAAACTATTTCATTTTTCTTTTGTTCACAAAAACCTTATGAAATTGTTTGGTGTAATCTTCGAAATTGTATGTTTTCAGTATCTTTAAAATATGTTTCAAGCTATCATTTTATTAAATAAAAAGAAAAGGAACAAAGCATAGGAAAGACCCACAAACATATAATAATATATTATAATAAGCTTTTGACCTAGATGGGTTAGGTGGCATCAATGGTAGCCAATAATTAAAATTGTTTACATAAAGTTGAGTGTATGAGAAATGATATGAAGACACATTGGGACATCCTATTGAACTAGTGATTTTTTATAAAAAATAATTACTCATAGTTCAAAAATGAAAACAAGAAATAATCAAATGGGTCAACAATTAATTTTGGTGTGATAGAAGCATAGGTTGTGCAACCTATTGTGTAATACCGTAGGACCAATAATGTGGTGAAAATATAAGAAAATCAAAAAATCATGACATGGAATAAGCACATGAAAAAACAATTATTTTTTCCAAAATACAAGTGTAAGGCTTTGTAAGGCTCCTTAATGTTGTTGAAGATGGAAATAAATTTCATTCGAAAGAAAGTTTTAACATTATGTTCATACTTCAAATGAATTGACCTTTTCCTATTAGAAAAGGTTTTTTTAATCCTTTTTTTGTAGGTGATTATATGGATGATGTTGATGTTGAACATGTGTTATTTGGAAATTACCCTACAATGAATGAGTATGATAATTGTCATGACTATGGGGTTCAAAGGTAGAAAAATTAAATGGTGTTGTAAGTTATGAAGATGGATCATGTGATTAAGATTTCCAAAACAATCCCATGTATTTTACACAAGGTGCAACTCCTATTACCTGACCAACAATTTTCATGATGTGTAATGCACACAAATGTACAATTTTGAACAATGGTCAAACAAGAAACTAAAAAATAAATTTTGTTGTAATAATGTGCAAAAAGATTCTCCCAATGATGATGGTCATAATGGAAGTTGAAGAAGCCCATGTCATTTGTGGAAAATCTAATTGTTATTGGTGAATATAATTGCATTGTGGCAAAAAAGAGGTTTAAACTTCGGAATGCATGGCAATAACAATAATTGGGGATTACAAAACAAAAAACTTGACCTACAATTGTCAAATTGTTCTACAAATGAAAAAGGTAAAAACTCACAACCTACAACTCCAATTGGCCATGCAATTAATCGTGCATCTCTTTCGAATTAAACAAATATGACATAATGAATTCATGAAAAAATACAAGGAATAAGTTTTTTCCACATTACTAAACATGATGCTTGAAGTCCCCAACACCCATAACCACTCTAGACCACACCATTGTTGGTTGACTGACTAATGAAATTGAGGCTTCGCAAAATTTACTATTTCATCACCTCCTTCCCACATCAAAACACATGATACAACTTGAAGCATTTCACAAACCTTAATTCATGAACATGTCTAAGCACCAAAGTGATGAAACCTACCATAACATTCTCAAGGAACAAAATGATTACATGTATGAACACTACGCTAAAAATGTCATTACATAACTAATCCTATATGAGTACAAGTGGCATAAGCAACTAAAAATGACATTAACAACGGGTCCAAGTCAACTACAAATGGCATAAGTGACTAATCATAAAATGACATTTCTGACATAGTGGAGTGTAGTGTTGAAATATTTGAACGCCTCTTCAATTATATAGGTGTTCAACATGAACAAAAAATTAAGGTAACCCTAGCTCCCCATGCAACATGTATTACATAGTGTCAGATTATGGGAAAAAATTTATAGGTTGATTAATGTTAGAAATTGATTGCATGATGAATTAGGAAGTGATTTCAATAATAGGACAAGGACAAATCCAAAGCTTTGATTGAAAATCAACACAATAATATGGATTGAAGATCAAGCGATAAAATTCACATTATAAAGGACCATAAGGCACAACCTTCGAGGACTTGAACCGAGGTGGCCAAAATCCTCGATAAAAGACCTGAATTGAGATTCTCAGTACTCGGTCCAGACCTCGAGACGGACCTGAAATGAGGTTCCCAGAAAGAAAACCCGTTGGTGAGGACTTGAAATGAGGTCTTCATAGAGAAAACCCGTTGTTCGGGGGGCCAGGCGAGATGCCACGGGTGGTTGAAGTGGCGTAGCCATGGGTTGCCCTCACTCGTAAACAAAAACGTAACATCCAACAACATGATGATAACCATTAACAACACCATTCACTTAGTTGTTTTAGCTTTGGAGGTGAACCAAATATTCCACAACATGCACATTTTTGCATAAAGCTTGGAGGTCAATGAAATCCATCATAACCTTTACATAAATAATAAATTGAAAATACACCAGGGCTCATACTTGAATTAATGAATTAATGTAATACTTGCACCTTTCTCCCCATCCATTGCCCCTTCTCAATATTTATACATAGAGTCTTGATCCACCCAAAGTGAAACAAATGGATCAAAAACAAAATGAAACAAACATTTCGTGTAAATTTTAAAACATACACAAGTAGCAACAATGTTTTCCTCCTTTATGCAAAGATGACTCTTGATGGAAGCTTGGAGTAGTAATAGGTGGTTTTTTTGGTCACTTTGTTAATTCCATTTTTGGCAAATCTAATTTAATGAAATTGGGTTCAAAATTTTTAATATTCTTTCAAAGTAGTGAATCCCAAACAGAACCTTGCAAACTTCTTCATAGCCAAGAAGTTTTGAACCCATTGTTAAAGAAGGATTTATTGTGAAATTCAACCCCTTAGATATTGTTTTGCAACATCTGATTCCCCCATCCCGGACCATCTACAATTAAAATGGCTCCTAGATATCCATGATGTTGGCTTTTATTTTGACCTATATCCCATAATCATACTCATGGTGGATTTGATCAAAAAATATAATTGTTATAACATATAATTTGTATACTTTTTGGCAAAAAAATTGCACAAAAAAAATTGTTTTGCATGACAATAAAATCCAATCCTCCTAAAAATGCAAGTAAGGGTTTCTCATTAATGATGCCATAAGGGACCCCATTTTTTTTATAAGGGACATTAATTTCTTACTAAGGATTTAAAGAATTGGGATGGTGTCAAACCCCAAAACCTCATCATTCATTCCGCGACAGAATCGGCCTCTAAGACTCGTAATGTAATGGAATAGTCTGAAACCTTACTTCAGGGGGAATCAGATCATCGAACCCTAAAAACCTCGCCGTTCATTCCAAGACAGAATCGGCCTCTACGACTCGTAATGTACTGGAATCGTGTCAAACCCTAATTCAGAGGGTGGGGCATACGTTTCATCAAACCCTAAAACCTCGCAGAAGAATGTCTGAAGATGAAATGTGCTGAAGGAAGTTGCATGAAGGATTGGTGATGTTTCTGATTTTCATTAGGAAAGTCTGCTGTTGGAGGATTTGTGGAAGCGCACAATTTGGAGGTATTCGAGTTTCTTGGCAAAATCTTCAACGAGCGATTTTTTTTGGCACAAGAACAATTTCGGGAGGAGTTGCTGATGATGAAGTTCTGTTCTTCAGTGGTTGTCTGTTCTAAAGCTATTGATAAATCGCATTTGCCGCAGATGCATTTGTTCACCACTTTTCCTTGCGAGCCTATTACCATTTTCCTTGTGAGATTAGTTTTGTCGATACACATGTCAATGCTCGTGAAAGCGGAATAATAGCTTGTCAGGCTTGTTCACATTTGCAATCTGATTCAAAGAATGTACAATGTCCAGGGAATCACCTCAATCTCAAAACTAATTCATGATGAGATGATTTTGGGTGAAGTGGATCAGGTACGAAACAACAAAGGAGGATTAGTGTTGCTGCAATA
>Ga0209611_10001209_pt1 | contig 43147 bp, 30 predicted proteins | sample S1TSphgellanicum_3_FD_187693 | JGI IMG/M metagenome (GOLD analysis project Ga0209611, IMG submission 187693) | Host-associated microbial communities from peat moss isolated from Minnesota, USA - S1T2_Fc - Sphagnum magellanicum MG (SPAdes) (version 2) | ecosystem: Host-associated > Plants > Peat... | reverse complement strand
ATATATAATTTTAGTACATACATTAAAATACACCCGTATGTCATTGTAGAATACCTTTAGGATGCAACTAATTTGGTGACTACTGCGACTAATGGGACATATCAACCTATTAATGGATGAAAATGAACGTAAAATCGATCTAACCAATAAGATGAAAATTTTAATAGTTGCATCATAGTTGTGAGAATGACCAAAATAATTGAAATTTGGTTTTGTAGTTGCAAATATTCCCAAATCTAGTTGCAAATGACTACAAATCGCATGTAGTCGTAAATGGAGTGGTTATATTTTGGCTGATTTCTACTAGTGACAATTCTGAAAATGTTTGAATCTCCAATGTTATCAAACAATTCTTCAGGGATGAGCATGGGGTACCTATCCTGAGGTGTAACTAGGTTCAAAGGCCTATAATCCCTGCACATCCTTTTCTTAGTCCATAATCCAACTGAATCTTTCTTTGCTGGCATTACTGTAACGGTTGCGAAATCAGAACTTGATGGCTGAATGACACCGGCTTCATGGAGTATTTTGCATCTTTCATCTACTAATTCCCACTCATGCTTGCTCAACCTATGCCTCCTTCGATAAACAGGTGTCTCTCTGTAAGGTCTATAGAGAACTGCATGGTCTTACACCTACCTAAGTCTTTCATTGAGAATGCTAACACATTCTCATACTTAATTAGCAAGTTTGTGACCTGGTCTCTTTCCTTCTTGGTGAGTTAGTTCCCCATAAAAAAAGGGTAGTTAGAAACACATGGAATGGAGATGGAAAATGTGTTTGAAGAACTTGGTGTATTAGGTTCTCCACTATCCAACTGCGTAGATTCATAGAAGGTTGTAATTGTTTCTCCAGAAGCTAATATAGCTCCAGGTGTATTAGACACAACTTGAGTCAAATTACATGGTACCTCCTCCCCCCCAACATTAAGAGTGAAATGTAGAGTGTTGAAGATAGGCAAGTATACTTGGTCAGGGTGCCATGTGGTTGCATTGCCATAATTGAAAGCTGATTGAATTAGTGTTGGTGTTGTGTACATTTGAAAAAGTACACAAGTTACCAACAACCATGTAAGGGAGTTCAGGTCCATGCCTCTCCCCAGTAGAGCGTTACGCTCCAATTTAGTCACCTTAGTGTGACTAGTAGTGCTAGTTTGGAACCCCATAGCCCTTTCTCTTTCTTCTGGGCTTGGTTCATCCCAAGTGGTTGAAACATGACGATACACCAAGCTTGGCCCATCTCCCTGAAAAGCGTGTGCTCCTGGGAAGGAGACAAAGGTGGGCCAAACACCTATTGGTTTTCCTATTGTGTTCGCAGGAAACCAAGGAGGTTTCTCTTGATAACTGGTTGGCAAGAACTTTGATCATCCAATATGTGAAAAACCTGCAGGTTTAGGTCTTTGATAGTGTATTTCAAAGCTAGCTCCAGAACTGAAAGTGGTGCCATGTTGGTCCACCAATGGCGCAACCGGTGCGCATAGGAACCACATTGTGCCGCATCAAGTAGGAATGACTCTTCAAGGTAATGCTTGACTAGTGTGTAGTGCTCTTGGATTTTCTCCCTCTGGTCAAGTTGAGAAGGGGTGTTCTCAACTACATAACCAAGTGTAGGAGAAATGGATTGAGCCCAGGTGATCAATTGTATCATGTCCGGGAAAAGACCGGATCTTGTGTCACTCAAGCCTTCTCCAAATCCAGCCGCTGAAAATCCTTGACACTCCCAACTTGAAATGATGAGGTCGACAGGGCCAAGTAATTCCATATGCTTCTTCTAAATTAGTTATATGTCAGAGGGCAAAAATGTGAAACTAGCCTTCCATGCGGTGGTTGCAAATTGTTGTGGAAATCTTGTTGTGAACTCCCTCATTCTTGATGCAGCCACTTGCTTTGCAATAGGATCAATGTCTACATAAAAATACCTCCGAACCACCATCCCTAACTGTAGTAGGGCTTCGAGACCTGTACCAATACCACCAAAGAGCTTTAGTAATGTAATCCCTTCCTTAGGTGGTGTCCAAGTGATTAATTGACGAAGTAATGGCTTAATCGGTTCGCCATGGCTCTCCATGCTCTCAAAACTAGACAAAGCTTTGACCAAGGGCTTGTGGGCTACTTTGAACCTCTGTAAAATCTCTGGTCCATGTTGAATGCCAGTAGGAACCACCCTCAAGCTTTCAGTAGTTTGAACGTAAGCTATCTCCTCCTCATCTCCTTCTATCCATTCGTGGCTAGCTTATTGGATGTAGGAAATGGTGTGTGCTTCCTTGAACATACAATGCTGAGCCATAGGACTATGGTTCCCATGCAAATCAAGGGGTATGTATCCCAGGTGGTGGCCATCAGTCTCCCAATCCACTTGGTAGTACGCATGTTCGAACCAGTTGTCAATTATGAAACCTGGTGGAAACAGGGCTTCTTGCCCAATGAGCACATCATAATTGGTGGCATTGGTGACAAAACATCTGACTTGTAAGCAAAGCTCCTGATCTGTACCTTCATTGAACTTAAGTGCAATCAAATCCGAGCTTTCCCCAAGTACCTCCTCTACGTTCCCACTAGCGGTGCGAATCTGCCACATAGATTTCCGTAGTTTGGAGTCAAGCATGCCCATCTTCTTGGCAAATTAAACTCCAAGAATCATTGGTTGGGCACATGTGTCAAGAAGTACCACTTTGGGTGTATGTCCTCCCACTTGGATTGCTGACCCAATATTGTTGATAATGGCAACTCCGGTGGCGATGGAAGTTCTCTCACTAGGCACCACCTTCGGAAATGAGTGAGATACTTTGTGGAGAGAATGGTTATCCACAACACTTTTGTTGAGTAACAAATCCACAAGTGAGGTGTTCTGAACTCCCTTCTGATATGTGAATGTAGAGTCAGAGGTAGGAAAGCCCACTAGTTTAGCCATGTTAAAACTAGTGACCAAATTACGAACGCCATCTGCAACATGTGAGCCAATCGAATGTCTCTCCAAGGTGTTGGATGGGACCTTTGTAGCATATGGATTAGGGATTGGTAGAAGACCTGATGTAATGTTCAAGGTATCCTCTAAGATTACAATTATGTCCCTGGTGCTTAGCTTCAAATCTTAAAAACTAAACAATGGTGTACTCACAAGCTTTTGCGCCACTCCATGCATTTGAAATTGGCATTCCATAAGTTGATCAGTGAAAAATTGTGTGTTTTCCTGATGTACATGTACTCTTGGGACACAAGAATTTGATGCCCTAACAGCTTGTGGTGTAGTAGTCTCCTCCCCCCTTGCTAACAAGGTGCATTCTTCTTCCATGTTGAGAGGACAAAAAGATTGTGGCATGACTGTTCGAGCTCTTCTAGCCCTGGTAATAGGACTTGAACCAGATGCGAGTCCATTAGTCTAAATTACCTGCCTAGTGGCAGAAACTCTAGGTGCCACACTAGCTTCTTGTGCCGCGACATAGGAAGGGCAAAAAGAAGTAGCAAATTCTGGTGTGAGACTAGAATTGTGTGGAGTGGAAAGAACATACTCCCCAACCATGGCATTGTGTGAGAGGCCATAGAACGACCTAGGAGGTCCCTTTCGTGATCCTGAACCTTGTACATGTTGGGCATGACTAGCTGGTTGGGAAGACTTGCCTTTCAGATTAGCAAGTTGGGCCCTCAATGATTCGAGTTCATTTTGTAAAGTCTGAACTTGAATTTCATGGGCTTGAAGCACCTCCCTCTTGTCAACATTATGATCCTTCTTCTTAGCATTCTTGTCGGAATTACCCTTAGTGGGCAAAACCTGAGTGGAAGGTTGAAGTGCCTTGGCTTTTGGTTGAGGGACAACAAAAAATGCTGGCAGATTTTGCTGTTGTAATTGGAATTGCTTCCGCTCTGGGAACTTGGCAAAACAAACAGATTCTTGATGTCCCTCTTTCCCACAATAATCACAAAAGAGATCCTCGGAAGGAATGTTGCACTCACTAGCTTTGTGGGCATGATTACCACAATAGTTGCAAGAAGGTAGGATGGGTGTAGCCGAGTGCACCGCTTTAGTCCTTGAAGAAGAATGTGATGATCTAGTTGGCGCAGCTGGTGTAGGTTGAGGCCTTGAACGTGACGAAGGCTTCATAGTACTGGCCTCATAATGTGCATGAGCCAGTTCTAGCTTTTCGGAAATATTGTACACGTCTAGCAAAGTGTACGAATCTCCAAATTCTACAAAGACTCGTTGCAAAACCTGCGCGTGGAGTGTTAGAGTACCTTCCAACAAACGAAGACACTGATGGGCAGCTTCCAAGTCTGTGATGCTTTGGGTATCCTCTTTGAGTTTGAGAAGCCTCTTGTAGAACATCTTGAAGGTTTCATCCTTCTGCCGCGAGAAAGTGGCAAGTTGTAAAAATTTTTTAGAACTTTTGACTGGAAATTCCGGCTTAAGAATTCGAAAGAATTCCCCCACTGGATCAACAAAAGCTGGCGCATCATTGGTGCGAGGAATGTTTGCGGTACCAACAATGAGTTGTTGAGGAGAAAGGTTTACTGAGGTAGGTATTGGGTCTAGATTATTAGGCACAGTCCCATGATGTGCAATTGCAGCTTGCAATGCAGATTGAGAGGCGGTGGCGATAGTTATGGCGTAAGCTCGAGTGGGAATCTGGGTGACACCCAAAATCCTTGTAGAATGTTGCTCGTAAATATCTAATGCCTCATAGTGCACATAACAGGCCAATTGTTTGAATGCAACAACCTTAGTGTAATTAATACCATACTTGAGTTCTAATTCACAAACCACAGTTGAGAAAGTTGCCTTGAACTCCCTCAAAAAAATAGTACCTGGCCTTCCGCTAAACTTTTCAATTCTCCCAAAAGAACTGCTGACTTACATGGTGTATATGGGTGTTGAGGTCACAACTTGCAATGGAATATACGGTGATGGTGTGAAAGTAGGTGCAACAACAGGTGTACCCCACTGATTAACCCCTCCTAATGGACTTTGATGTACTGTTGATGTAGTATAACCTGAACCTGAATTCCTAGTACGAGTTGTACTAGATGACGGTGGTGCTGTGGATGTTTGATGGTACCATCATGAAGATCGTGAGCTTAAAGAAATCGGTTCAAAGGATTATGTGTTACTTCGTAATTGATACCTGGGCTTTGGCCGAGCGGTAATGATTTCATCATCTGAGGACATGGTGTTGTCCCATGCCCTAAAATTTTGTGATAATACACAACACTAACTAAAAACACAATGTACGATTTGAATAATACAGTGCGTCGTTGGGAATAACCTGTGACACACAGAGATCGCACGGAGGTCAAACGAACATCCAACGAAGGTCAGACGAAGGTCGGACGGAAGTTAAACAAATGTTGGATGAAAATGTAGCACGACAAAACAGTACGCAGGACGTCAAGGCGTAGGACGTAGGATGGCAGGGCGTAGGATTATAGGGCGCAAGACGCAAGACGTAGGACAGCAAGGCACAGGACGGCAGGGTGTAAGATGAAAGTTCGACGAACGTTGTACGGAAGTCTTTGGATGGACGGAAGTTTGATGAACGAAACCTGAACGAATCGTTCGACAAGAGTTCGACGAAATTCGAACGGACGTCGGACAGACCAAGGCCGCTGTAACTCACAACGTTGCAGCGTTATCGCTCAACGATGGCATTGTTGCGATGCTGTTACTCAGCGATGGCGCTACAACTATAAGAATGGCGTTGTTGCGGTGTTGTTACTCAGTGATGGCGCTACAGCTGCAATGATGGCGTTGTTGCGGCGCTGTTGCTTATCGATGGCGTTGTTGTGGTGCTATTGCTTAGCGATGGTGTTGCTGCGACATGCTACTCAGCGATGTTGTTGTGGCGCTGCGACGTTGTGGCATTGTAGCTCGCGGTAATGGTAAACGATAACGCATTGTGCAATGATGGCGAGCGGCGCTAGAGCTCGCGACAATAATAGCGCTGCGCTGTTGCGCAGTAATGGCAGGCGGCGGCTGCCGAAATTTATTTATTTTTTTTTTGTACTCGACAACTTCAAGAGAGAAAGGAAAGAGATTCGAAACCTGTTTTCCGGCTCTTTTGGTTGGCATAATAGAAGCTCTTTCTTATAACAACGCCAACTCCCTTTGGCAACACCAACACCAACACCCTCCGGCAGCAGTATCACCAACAATAGCAACAGTAGCAACAACAACAATAACTCAAGAATTTACAAGCAAAAGAAATTTGTGGCCTTCAACATGAAGCATAGAAAGTGTAGTTTTTCTACAATTGAGTTGCAAAGAAAGAAGAAAATGAAATGTATGTAGACGGTGGTCGTGCAATGGTTGTCGTGAGCATTTAGAAATCCTAGCTTATTATGGAGGAAATTTTCTTGACAAAGGAATTCTAGAAAAACTAAAAGGAGAAAGAAAGGGTTGGGCCTTTTATACCGTCGCCAACAAACTGAAACCCTAAGTACCTAATAGTGTATAGTTGCTTAAGACTGTACATTAATTTTAAAAGCGCACATGGGCATGCCCGTAATTGGCCATCATGTATGAGGCCATGTATGGGCATGACACACACAAGGGAGCTTATGAGCTTCTTAGACTACTAGCAGGTTTTCATCATGTGCCACAAGAATTTTGTGTTTTGGAGGTGATTCTATCAATCCTGACAAAACAAAAATTTGCTTCATGTTTATTATCATTTTTGTACACTAACTATTTGCAATTGTAAGTCTAGTTCCTTTAGTTTGGTGCAAATCATCTCTTGGCATGTAACGAAATAAAAATTGATGGATGTTACATTTCAAAAGCTCTTTAGCACATTGTTCAGCATATTGTTTGTGGAATATGAGCTCAAGTTAGCTCAGGCGTCTGCTTAGTGTGGCTTTGCAAATTGATTATCCCCACCTTGGGATGGGAGGTATAGCTTGAAGGGATGTGCCACCAAGAGACTAGACACAATAACAAGTTTATCTATGTCAACAATTTTTTGACGAATATGTGACACATGAATGTTGTAAAGGAGTGGAAGCAAGTACTATAATTCCTACACTATCAAAATCATTGGGTCCAGGCAACAATTACTGCACCTTAACATATTTTGGGGAGAAAGCTAGCTTTGGTTTGAGAATCTATTTGAACTAGATTATAAATGAGAAGCTTGTGAGCTTATGAGAAAGCTTTGCACGTCTTGACTATGTAATGTGCACATGACACCTTGCACATGGTCATCTGGAACTGTAATGTGTAAGAGATTCTAGAAAGAATGTGCTCTTTGACTTTTGTTAACTATCACCCAAGTAGAGGTCATTATTGTCTAGTTGAAGTAGAGTTTGTTTCCATGTTAGCATGTGGGCTAGTTTGTACAAATAAGGGAATTTGAAAGTGGAGCTTGATGTGGTAGTTGTGGTAGATGCTATGTACAAGTTTTAATGGAAGGCTAGACAAGGAAATGAAGTCTTTCTATTATTTGAGACTTGGGGACTAAGAAAGAGTTCTCAATTGCTCTTCTTAGAACTACCATTATTGATTTTTTTATGATTTTATTGGTATCTGGTGTTGTTATTTATAGACCACTAGGCAACTTGGGAGTTTGTGGGCATATATTTAATTATAATGGAGAAAGAAGTGGCTCACATAAGAATGAACAATTTCATTCATACTAGTATTCTTTTATATCGTTTTCTTCTCTTTTTCATAGTTCTTTGATTTCTGGCCATTGATGCACAGGTTACCTTTGACATGTTTGCAGAACATCTTGTGGCAATAGTAGTTTCCAGCTGGACATTCAAGTTCCAAACCATCCATTTGAAGAAACTCAAGTCCAATTTTTTTTTACTGCAATCTATAATCACCTTCATCAATCAGAGTTTCTTCATAATAGACAAAAAAACATATTATTGCTAAGGCTTTTGTTTTGTGGATTTTAGAAAGCTTTTGTTTTATGGATGCCACCAATAAGGATGGATTGAAAGTTGAATTAGTAAAAGAAACTTGAGTAAAAAAGCTAGCCAAAGTTATTGCAATTGCTAGAGGTGAACATATACAACAAAATTGGTGTGTGACCTAATTTGAAATATTATAATGTTTTCAAAATGTCCTAGTTTTTTTTGCTTTAATTTAGTTTCTTTTGTTTCAGTTTAGCTTGCTATTTCAATCTGGACACTTTGACATTACTTGAAGTTGATGCACATCCACTTGTAGTTATGATTTTAAGTGGGTAAAACTAGGTTGTAAACAATTCTCAATAACCACTACAATGGAATTTGTTGGATCTATTTCGTTGTCTTCTACATCATTGTACTTTTCAACTTCTGGAATATATGTGAAAAGAGGGGTGAATGCATTAACCTCCATGGCTTCTACTTGGAAATCAAATGTGAAAGCTTTTGTGATCCCTGTTTTGTCCCAACCTTTGGCATTCATTCCATCCATGTCCTACACTTGTGTCCATGCTGAATCAACCATCCTCAAATTTGAGGTTTGAGATTATTATTCTTGAAATCAATGAGTGACTCTTTCCCATCACAAATTTGTTATTTGATAATATTTGCAGTCCATTTGTTGAAATTGGCTTTGAACACATGTTTCAAAGGTTGTTGAATAATGACATTCGCAAGTTGCAATTCATTGGTACAATTGGTAGGAACAAACACAACAAGTATGCTTGGGTGCTCTTTCTTGATCTAATCAAGAAATTTTTTACTTTTGTGTACATTTCAACAATCAATCAACCATACAAGCTTTTGATTTGCTTGTAAGTCAAGTTGTTGAATCTAGTTATTTAGGTAGGCCAACAAAACCTTGTGAACAAAATCCTTTGTTGTCTTTAGCGTGGACCAATGAATTTCACTAAATGTAAGATCCCAACCTAAGTTAATACATTTTAGTTTTCCCTCATTTGAAGGAGGTAAACACCTAAATGTTGTACGTGTGAAAACAACTTGTCCAAGAAGTAAGTTTCCATTTGATGTAGAAGATACCACAAGTGTTACTTATTTCTTGTCCTCCACCCCTAATACTTGAATGTGTTTTAAAACTTTGCTTTCCTAGGTTTTTTCTCTAGTGGTTGGATCCCAATTTATTCAATGTTGACCACAAGGCATGGAGGAATCGAGTAAAGTTTCATTAGGTAAGCTATTTTATACGCCATGTTTTGTCTTTGTTCATGCCAAATTGTTGGCATTTTGTTGGTTGTTATTGTTGCCATGCGAAAAGACCAATTCATGTAATGTTTTAAAAAAATTCTGGTCCATTCCCTTATGACAACAAATCCTCCATGACCATTACAAAGAATCTCAAGAACAAAGGATTCAATCATACCTCTTAAAAATTGATTGAACCATAGAAGTAGATAATGGTTGTCCAACACTTCTCATCTTTTGTAGCATTGTGACAAGTTCATCTCGAAGTGTAGGATACTCTTTTAAAGATTAGCAGATGCTATTTCAAATGTTTCATTGTTGTATCTTGTTCTGTTGCTTGTAGGTAATTTGGTCAAAATTTTCCTTTTCGTGTAAATCAAGTCCACAAGTTGCTCCTGGCTAGTTTTTCATACGAGCTTGGAACTCCTGGACTTCGGTAAGTGGTTCGTAAATAATGAACAACATCAAAATTTGCTCCATATTTTTGGACTATTGCCATTATGGGTGGCCATATATGTGGCTGAAACCAATTTGTGTATTGTCTTCTTGATTTTTGATGTTTGGGCTTGCTTTCTTCTTAATTGTTTACATCTTCCTCTTTGTTGGCCTCTTTCTTGATTTGCATTTCAAATTGTAAAATTGCGACAAACTTTCTTGGTAGACCAACATGGCATTTTTCTACACTCTTTGGTAATATGGAATCGTCTTGATTGTTAGTCTCATTGTAGAATTCTTCAACCTCTCTTTGCAAAACTTCTTTTCATTCCTCTCTTATGACAGTTTTGAACAAACCAATGAGCAAACTTTATTGCAATTTTTCTACACCCATTTTCACTCTTCAAACATGCACATAAAACAACACATGACAAAAACTTCTATGTTTTTCTTTCCCTCCCTTGTCACCATATTTACAAACAAGTCCTCGCACAAAATTCACAAAGCAGCAAAGTTAAAGATGAAACCTCAAGAAACAAAAAAAACCACAAATTTTCAGAAAAAAAAGAAAAACAAAAACTTTCAAGAAAACAAGAAGTTGTTTAATCTGGAATGTACTTTCAATATGTATTGTACACAATTTAAAATCATTGCTGAATTTTATAAAATTAAAAATTTGAGGCCAAAACTCATGAGTATTTTGCCGGCACTTGCCAAACCTAAAAAGGTACTATAGTAACTCTACTATACATTTACATGTCCCAAAACATTTACATGGCTATGTAAGTGTATACACACACACACACACACACACACACATATATACACATGATAACAATGTAAAGTAAAATGTAAATGATTTACACTTACACAAGATATATACCTACCAGAAAAGTGTCATTATATAACCTACCAGAACTGCATATTTTATTTTCTAAGAATCATAATTATGAATCCTAAGAAACTCCCTTCTGATAAGCACTCGACATTGGTTTACACATATTCACAAAAGTGCAGTCTGTGTGGTCTACACGCAGGAACTAAGAACCAGTGTGTTTCTCAAGAATTTTTGTTTGTTGCCAATGCAAGGATAATCCATATGAAGATGTCCAAAAAAGTTGGCAATCCTCCTCAGGAAGATAAAAAGTACAAAACTTTAATCTGCCTCCTATATCTTTGAATACGCAATCAAAGCCATTTAGGTATAAAAGTTTGTTGATTTTACTAATTTTTCCTCCCTCATTTCTAGTGATTGAAAATCTCCAAAATCACTTCATTTTCAAGTTTTCAAATTTTCATTTTTTAATTTCATTTTTTGGTGAAATTTCGCCATTGAAAAAGCTGCAAAGAACATGTGTATTTGGGCAATCTAGATAGGCTTGGTTTCTATGATCTCACCTGAGAGAGAAAAACATATCTATGGGAGAGATGGCTGAGTGCTTTATGGCTCCGGTTTTGAAAATCAGCATAATTTCTAAAACTACTGAGGGCTCTAATTCCTCCCTCTCCTTTTCTCGATAAGTATTATTCACAAAAGGGACCAATTTACGCGCGCACACACACACACACACACACACATATATATAGTTTTGTCAAATAGTGTACCTTCATAGTTACTGAAGGTTGTGAGGACCAGGAATGTGACCACATCCAATGTACCCAAAGCACTGATTGCAAAAGTAGTTTTCCAAAGTCTTCATCCCACAAATGAAGAAACAAGTCAAAATTTGGAACCTTTGTTCTCTCTAAATTTTAGCTTTCCAAATTGCAAAACATTTTTCTTTTGCAATATGGACTTTTTCATTTGCTTTTGGCAATTGCCAGGATCATAAATGAAATGTCCATAGATGAACTTACAACATGCTCTTGATTTTTTCCTTTATTATGGTGCGAAAACTGAATGTTCATAGATGAAATTACAAGAAGCTCATAATTTTTTCACTCTATTGTGGATGAGAAATGAATGCTCATGTATGACCCCTCTGGTTCACCCGCTACTTGAGATGCTGGAGAAGGAGAAGAATCAGAATCAGAATCTGTGCTATAAGGAAGAACTTTCTCATCAACCTAAATGACAAACATCTGTCTCTTGTGTATGATGATATGTGCAAGAATTTGAAGTCTTCTTTGATGCATAGCAGACATGGATGATAAGAGCAAGGTGTAAACATTGTCTCTGTACTGTTAAGAAATTACCAAATGGACGTCAAGCTCAAGCTTCATATGCATGTTAAAGGGCACCCCATGAATTTATAAGCATGTGGTCTCATAACTTGCACCAAAGAATTCCAGAATTCTTCAGGTCCAAGAGTCAATACTGGCTTGCATCTAAGCTTCTAAGCTTGAAAATCCAGATCAATATATCAAGAAGCTCTAGATTAGCTTCAAAAACTTTTGACATCAAGAAATAAAACATTGAGCTTAGTAGCTCAAGACATGGAGCTCAAGAACAAGAAACCCAACAAAATTGTTTGGTACACAGTGCTCTCAGTCTATAGACCAAGAAAGATGGACTTATTGTTTTGAGCAATGGAGATAGAGAAGACTTTTTAGACATCTTCACCAGGAGGCAACTCAGCAAGCTTTGGAGGCATGCCAAGCACACGCTCCATGTCATAACGAACTTCAATGTTGCGGATGCTGTAACCCACCACCATGAGCCAATACAAAAGCTTTGCTAACTCAGCTGCAGTTGTCTCTGTTGCTGCTCTCTGCAGACCCCCAAGAAATGATTTCAGAATTGGAAAGCTCAACACAGGGTGCTTACAAAGTCAGGTGAACAGAGAACCTTGACTGAAGGATGATTTCTTTTCAGGGTGTCCCAACTACTTCAATCTCATGTACCATAGATGCTGCATAAAGAAAAAGATCACAAGCAAACCTTTAGCTGGGTAGGATCTGGAACACCAAGTAGGCGCTGAACAAAAGTGTTCATAGCCTCCAACGCATCCTCTCCTGCACTTGTTGTTAACTCCTGCAATAACAAAGGACCATATCTGAGTGAGGGAGAACTAAGAAACCTACATTGAAAACTTGGGACCTGCAAGAGCATCAGAGAATGCATAGTTATTTTTTACATTCAAAATTCAAATGCAAATAGCAAATCCTGCATCTCCAGCACTTTGCCAAACAGTGATGATCACATATGAAGCATAACCCAAATCACCATGGAAGACAATAACAGCTTAGGATCTCGTTAGTCAAATCTCAGGACCACAATGAGGAACACTTGACCTTGGGGTTGTGTCTAGAAGCCTGATTGTTGTGACAAAATTTCTTGACAGTAGAAACTTGCCTGCAAGTTTTGAGGTTGAAGGGACTTGAGATATTCAAGAAGCTCATTGCGGCCACCTAAGGCTCTCCCTCTCTGCTCCAACTGGCTTTTCAAGTCCTCTACCTCAGATTCAAGCATCTCAATATACTCAACTGCACCCATGCTCTCGGGTCCTTCCTCTTTATGCCATCTCAATACCTCCCCACTCACTTTTGTCTTTTGCACTCCAACTGCATATGCAGACTCAATCTGCAGGAAGGAACCATAATTCTCATCAACAAGACAAGCAAAACTCCACATTTCCACCAACTTAGAACTCAAGTCAGGAACATATGTGACATAAGCAGAGACAAATGACCACATCTAGAAGAAGGGAAATCCCATAGCATGCTTGCTCATTAAAATGCCATCTTGACTTTGAAGAAGATGCTCACTGGAAGGTAGTTGCGGTCTGGAAGAGCTGCCTGGGTCAAGCTTTGTTGTAACTCAAGACGGTATTGAGCATTTCGGAACATATAGCCCGTCATCATAACACTATACATCAGCTGAGCCAAGTTCTCTGCAACCTGTAATAAAAAAGGAAGGATTCAAGACCCTTTTCATAAATCCATCATACAACAGATGTCCATACTTGAAATTTTAAACAAAAAAACTGTCGAAACACAAATCTGCAGTTTCACCTGAATATTCAAAAATCAGCATAATGTAGTTGCAGCTGCAACCTGCAATGAAATGTTTTCACAAAAAGAAATTCTCTACAAAAAAATCTCAGAAACACATACATCCATACAGATGACGACAAAACACATGGTGCTGTTCACATACGGTAGAAACTCGGACATCAAAAAACTGTGGAGGAAGTGTGCCAAGCATATTTGTCACAGTCTGGCGCATTGCCTCCACCACCTGCTCTCAGAAACACAGAATGCTTTTAAGCAAAAGGTTTGACAATTACATCAATGTACATCTTCTGACTACAAGATTTTTCTTTGTGTGGCTTTTCAACAACAAGTCAAACATGCACTTGTGTGTTTGTCCATGCATTTTCTGCATGAATGAATTCATACATCTTGCTGACAATTTTGCATAAGATCAATCTGGTTGGCCAAACAACAGAGGGAATCCTGTACCTGATTTGGAGCTCGCTTGACAAAGCGCTCCATGAATTCAGGTTGGACATTCTTCACGTACTCCAGTAGCATTTCCCTTCGACTCTTCAACTACAAAGTAAAAAAAACAACATCACAATACAATTCTCTGTCAAAATTCAGGAAACCATATACAGTATATACATGCGGTAATAAAGAAAGCTTCTGGAAAAACAGAATAAGGAATGATATATGTCATCATTACAGGAAAGAATATGAACCCTAAAACATAAACAGCAAAGCATCCTGGAAATAGATTTGTGTACACCTCCTAAAACCACAACCCTAATCCATTCCCTAAAGAGGAGGCATTGGTAATGAAGACTTCTGCAACAACATCCACAGCTTCTCCTCCTCCTCTTCTTCTTCTGCGATCTCTAGAAACACATGTGGATACTGGCAATCGGAAACAAGACGCCAATTAAAGGCAGCAGATTTAGTATCTAAAAAGTGTCCAGAATTAGGGTTTAGTGTCTGTAGGAAAGGAAAGGGACACAGACACAGACGCACAGAGAGAGAGAGAAGACTTACGATAGATTCACGGTCTGGAGCTGTGGGAGCGGCATCTTCTCCATCACCGGAAGAAGCTCCATTGGAATCAGCAGCGCCATCATCATCAGCTACAGCCGCCACTAACTTCCCTCTCCTCAGTTTGTTTCCCACCTTCTTCTTCTGCCTGGCCCTAATCCTCCCCGGTCCATCTTCAACTCCACTGAAGATCCCCACTACTGCAGCACAGCCTCGAAAGCTCGGCACCTTGGGAATCCGAAGATGCAGGACCTCGGATGATGTCGACGGCTGTGACAGGGAGAAGGAGATGGAGGAGGAGGAGGATGAAGACGAGGGCGAGGAGTAGCTTAAGCTCGAAATACCTAGAGGACAGTGAAGCGACAGAGATGATATTGCCATGACTTCTCGCCACCAAAACAACGAAAACAACAACAGCGACGACAACAGAATTCTCGGAACAACGCAATCCTCGAAACCTCCTTCCTTCACTTCCAGTGAACTTGCTTGCCACTTCTTCTCAGCTCACACAATCCAAAAATTCAGATCAATTTCAGCAAGTTCTTGAGTGTTTTGGTAATGGGTTGTTGCCAGATTTTGCCAAGAACCACCGTTGGCGAAGAGCAAGATTACGTCGCAAACATTCTGTCCTCTCGTAGGAAGTACTTCCACAACAAAGGAAGCGCAAAACGGACAAACACCCAGGCTTCTTTCCCTTTTCCACGTTCCCAGATCTTGAACTATCCAGTAGCCAAAAGTTCCCCGAATCAGAGAACAAGATCGCCAAGTGTGAGCACACGTTCTCTGATAGGAGATCTCTGTTCTCAAGTTGGAGAACTTTGTTCTCGAGTAAGGGGAACTTTGTTCGCGACGCGAAGAAGAAGAGCGCCTGCGCTTCATAGCTTTGGGTTTTGGGTTGTTGTTGTTCTTCTCTTCGCGCGGAAGCTCAGGTGGATTTTCTTCGGAGGGTTTGGAAATGTTTTTTGTTTGGAGATATTTCGGTTACTGGCTTTATGACGATTTTCCTTTTCACAGCAAATGCATTTCTCTTCAGGTATGTCTGAAATTTCTCTCCTTTCTCTTCCAGCCCTTATCTTGTGTGTTTTCCGAGTTTTTCGATTCCAGTTTCTTCCCATTTCGTTGAGGATCTTTGAAAAGGGTTCTTTTCAGCAACGGAGAATGAAGTCTGATATATTGAAATTTTCGGCGTAAATTTTGCGTTGGAGGTAGTAGATAAACTACTAGGGTTTGCGACTTTGGCAAAAGGTTTAGGGTTTTACGTAGTCAAACACAATCATCAGGGCTGTGTTGAATTGCATGATTTTTTGGTCCATTCTTATCTGAAATCTTATGAAGACCATAATGTTTTTGATAGAAATGTTGTTGATCCTCATCTTGTTAAACCTAATCCAGTTTGCAATTGATCAGAAGTGTGCACATTGCAAAGCTGAATCACTCACAACAACAGCAATTATTTATCTGTGAGCAAGAGACAACAACAGCTGCAAATTGAGTACAGGAGGTGAAGTAGGTGTCAAGAAGTGGGTTTTTTTTCTGAGAGGAGAAGCAATGGCGACAGTGAGACAAAGGTTCAACCTGGCACCAGACTATGGGGGAGAATTAGGGTTGGGGCCTGTTTTGCCACCTGCACCATCAGGTCCTCCTCCATGGCGACGGAGATTTGAGAATTTTCTCTGGATAGCAGCTGCAACTTTTGCAATTTATTATGGCGACTCGCAGAAGCATCTTTTCCATGTCTTGTTCTATGATCCCCGCATCCGCAGGTCAGATTTTCCAACCATTTAAGCCATCCACTACCCTCCTCCTGCTTCACTCTGCAGTTTTTTTTCGTTATTGGAATCCTTCAAGTACATAAGCATCTTTTCCATGTCTTGTTCTATGATCCCCGCATCTGCAGGTCAGATTTACCAACCATTTAAGCCATCCATACCCTCCTCCTGCTTCACTCTGCAGTTTTTTTTCCTTATTGGAATCCTTCAAGTACATAAGCATCTTTTCCATGTCTTGTTCTATGATCCCCACATCTGCACAGCAGAATTCCCAACCATTCAAGCCATCCATAGCTTCATCCTCCACTCTGCTTTTTTTTCCCCCCTTATTTGAATCCTTAAAGGACTTTGGGTTTTTTGCTGCTGCTTGTCATGATAATTTTCTAGCACAGATTCCTTCATTCTGATGCAGTATGATTTTAAAAGCTTCTAAACTGTAATAGCAGTTCATTCTTACAATTTTTGTAGCTTGACAATACAAAGTATGTGTCTGTGAGAGAACATATATATATATGTTTTCCTGTTTGCATGAATTTTCAAAATTCTCTAAACAGGTTTTCTCTAGTCTTCATCTTGAAAGAAGGATCCAGTTTGTCAACATCTTTGTTGGGTTGCTGGAGGGTTTTAAGATTGTAACTTCTGCTGTCGTTTCTCACTTTTCTTGGGTTGATTTTTCAGGATTCCGTTCAACTTGGGTTTAGTCTGCTTGGCCATAAATTCAGTAATCTTTGCATATTTAGCAGTTTGGCTCCGCCATATCATCAAAACCGAGGAAAAATGGGAGCTGATTGCACCTGCTGCAATTCCAAGTGCCACTTTGATTGGTTTGACTGCCTGTCTCTTGTAAGTCTTTTGAGCTCCAGTTTTCTGTAACATGAAGCAGACATTTATATTGTTTCTTTTGGTCCCTGTCTCATGGGTGCAAACTTTCTGTTTATTTCAGAGCAGATTTCTTATTAACAGTACCATAATATTCTCAAGTTTTTCCCAAGAAGATCCAACACTGGTACATTTGTCATTTTGGTAGTACTTAAACCTCTTCTGGGTGTTCCAGATTTTCAATCGCCCTTTGGCCAATTTGGGGTATTTTGACACTCCCGCTACTTGTGAGTCTCATGATTCAAACCCACATGAACTGATTACAGATGAAGGGATTTCAGAAGATGCCACCAATGCTTGTAAATATAGAATTAGGGGTTAATCAAGTGATACTGTCCTTGCATTCTTGGAAAATGGATTATATAGATCATTGCTTTGATTCATGTGATGGGAGAGAGACATGTGTCTCTGAACTCTGACTCATACTTCCCTTTTGTAGTTTTTCCAGTATCAGGTCTTGCGGTTTGAGGTTTTTTTAGTTGAGGTTTATTTGTTATTTTTTTCTACAAGTGTCTGACAGAAACTTGTTGGAGTGCAGTTTACATTGTTCATGGCTTTCGTTGTGATCTCCCCATACCTTCCTCCATACTCTAGATCTGATGGAGAATCACTCCGCTCAGATTAACAGCAAAGGGATCCTTAGATTGTGTTTTTTGTTAGTGTTTCTCATGGGAGTTTGGTGAAGATCTTCAATCCCATGAAGGCATCGTACAGTTTTGCACAAGAAAAAAAGTAATTTGCTTATCCAATTCAACACTGCTGCCGCCAGTGCTGCTGCCACTGCAGTTAGTCCTGGTAACTCATATGTGAATATTGTATCAATAACAGAGGTGTATTCTCTTGTTGTCGGAAGTGAATTAAATTTACACTGAAATTGATTTCACCATACATGATCATGGTGCACTACCATAGTACAGACAATAAATTGGACTTTTCTCAACTGGGTGGGTGCTTCCACAAGTGATCCTTTTACCATGTATAAAATCCTGTGAGTATATTATGAAGCCAACAGTGAAGTTACAAAGTTATTACTTGCATGCTTGTGTGTTTTCTTGTTTCATTTTGCTCATGGTTCCTGACTTGTTCTTTTTCAGCAGTTAAGGTTCTTTTGCCACAACTGAATAGACACATCTGGAGCTATAGCTGGATCTGTTGCAGATGCATTCACACATCTGCTTGGAAGATGCCTACTACAACTCTGGGACAAAGTTGTCACATTTTTATTTCTGGTCCCCAAAGTTGTCAATTGGATTCTGGAGATTTGGAGCTGCATCTGAGGTTGGCCAATTTCTATAGAGCATGGCTTCACTCCTCTTTCCTGCTCATACCTTAGTGAGGTAATTGCCTGCTCTCTTCTTTGATCAATTTGAGAGTGAACAGGTGTAGAACATGCTTTCATTAGAACATGGTTTTCACAGGATGGATAGCTGTGATGAGCATTTCAAGTAATTATGAAATATATGTTTCTGGTCCTCTTGGTTCATATATGCTCTGGTGCAATTGCAATGCCCAGAGAATCCTTGTATCCTCAGAATAAAATATGTAGAGTCACACCTCATACTCTGGCAAGCTGAAGAAAGAAAAGGCAACAATTACATTTACAGTTCAATTTCAGCTTGATATCTGCTTCTTGCATTAGACAGATGGCTGATTGAGGAAAGTGACTGTTGAAAGAAGTCTATTGGCATGTAGGCAAAACACATCCAATTGAGGGAACAAGGAGAAGTGCTTCTGTTTATGCAATTTTTAGGGTCATTTTACAGCATCCTTTGATTGGAAGTTTGACACCTTTGGTTCAAGGTCAAGAATGGAGAGAAAGAAGCAGGAGCTGGATGCAAATCTTAGGTGACTTTCTACTCTAAATGACACAACTAACACAAGATTGCAAGCAACAAATTGAGGTACTCAGAGAGTTTCTCCTCAAACTCAGTGTTGTGGTAGCTATTAGGACCTATCTTGCAGGAGAATTCCCAAAGACCAGATCAAAATCTTGAGACTTGCAAATTGCTACCAAAGATTACAGGTCACAGATTTATTTACCTTCAAAACTGCAGATCTTGGTCTGGGTGATCCATACAAGCTTTTGGTCTGTGCAATTCTGTCTTGTTGTGGATTCTTTGGCACACAGACAGAATTGCTAATACTCTCCTCGAACTCATAGCACAAGTAGGCATATGCTTCAAGGCATGTGAATTTAGCAGAGTTTTCCTACAAATCTTTTGTTTGAGGAAATCTCAGCATTCACAAGCAAATAGAATCTGCACCTCCTCGTATGTTAAGATACTTGTAATCTGCAAATTCGTGCAGAGAGACACTTAAGAAACAATCATCCTCCTCCTGCCATCATTTTTCCTCATAGATGAGGCATTCATCTGCCTCAAGATGTTCACTCCAGTGTTGGGCAGTAATCAGATTTTTACTGGCAGTACTGGCTGTCTAAAAAACTGGAATTAGAAGAACCTCAAGTTGTGGTGTTTTGAAAGGCCTCAAAGAACCAGTGGTTTTCATGAGGTAGTCACCAACAAACTGGTGTATTATTGAAGGTTATTTGCCCAGTTCTTAGATTTTTTGATGACTCCAGTTTTATTTACCCTTTTTTAATTTACAAATATGATAGTTTCGGCAATTGATAGATATCTCATAGGCACCAAACCTTTGCTCAACTAAGTTACTGTGTAGAAAACATGTTGATCAACTTATTGCCTGTGATTAAGTTTCTTTTCTTTGATTCTTTCTTTCATATATAAGCTCATCATCACTTTGGAAGTAAGAGAAATTTCGAGGATTATTTTTCATAATCTTCTTCACAGGTTGTTTGGTTTTTGCTTTGAGTTTGATTTTAAGTTGCTGGTTTTTGGGATGCTAATTTTTAACTTACCTAAAAATTATACATTAGATAGTGAATATCAGATTAACCCTAAACCCATACCCAGACATTAGATATGTTACACGATTGGTATTTTAAAATAATATTTAAAACTGTTTTCTTCTATTTTTCCAGCTCTGGGTAGTATAGATATTATATTTTAAGTTGTATATTTCACAGAGCCAACAATTAGCTAGATCTCCGAGTTGAATTCTTAGCAATAAATTCCAGAATTGGCACTCATTTTGCTACCCAACAAGTCCAAAGCCAGCCAGCCAACCAACCAATCAATCAACCACCAAGAGCAGAATTCAAACAACAGTTTTGAATTGAAAACAAGTTAAGAAAAATTGTTCATGGGGATGAGCAGATTAATCAAAGTTTTTTGCCAACATTGTTCTAAATTCCTGCGGACAATTTATACTAGCATGATGAAACATACTAGCTACCCATCTTATCACCCAATTGCCGTTGCACGGCCCAAAGAGGTTGACATAATCCTGACTCAATTGGGTCCATTTCAAAACCGAAGCTCCAAGTTTAGGAAAGATGACGAGGTTGGTGGCCGCTGCAAACCCAAATTGTTCTGACCACTGTCAGAGACATTTTTGTGAACAACAACAAACTCAGGCAACTAGCCACCCATCAAGCCTGCAACAACAACAACAACAACAATCTATCATGAATCTCTATCATTGGAATCAATTGCTAGAACCTTGGAAGCCCAAATTGGTCGACATGCTGCTACTAGTAATGCCGGCAAATTAGCTAGAGCCAACTAATTCTGAACATCGATCGAGACGACGTTGATCCATGTACATTGATGTAGTTGCAATTGCAGGATTGCTGGCTGCACTGTGACGTCTTCAAGGTGCAGCGGCCATGTGGAAAACGTGGACCTTGATCTTCAACTTGAAGCGGCGTGACTGATTGCAACAGATCGCCTGATTATGTCCAATGCGCGGATCCACTTCCAACACGCAAAGGTCACCTTCCTCCAGGCGATTGTCTGCTGCGAATTTCCTCCAATTAGTGCCGGTCAGAACGGCTGCCGGTGGTGCCAGCCAGGTTACATTCTGCCACTCGGAACCCTTCACGTTCACCAGGTCCACCACGGAGCGGTCTCTAGGTGACATGTGGGTTTCTCTGAACCTAGAGCTCCCTATTGGCTGCATATGGAAAACTCATTAGTCATGATCTGCAACTGCTCCTTACTTGCAATGTGAATGGCATTCATTTACCCTAAACCCTATACTAAATCTTGACACATTTTGTCTGTATAGTAAAGACTGTAACAAGTGTACACTGATGAAACCGTAGTGAGGAACAAAACTATCAGCTCTGAGTCTGGTCACACGGAAACGCAGCTAGAAGAAATTTTTTCAAAGAGAAGAAGAAGAAGAAGAAATGAATGTGAAAAGAAGTAATGTGAGACAAAAGCCTGCATGTCGTCTCGATCGCCCAAGACTTAGATTAGCAGTGTACTGATGGAATCAGAAAATGCTGCTGAGATCAGTCTCAGAAATGACCTACCATATTCCCAGTAATGAACGCTCTTTCGACCTTGATGGGAAGGAACCTGTGGTTCACGTCAGCAACCGTAAGCATTGCGCCCAGCACGACGTCCAGGACCAGTTCTGGTACCAAGCGGTTCGAGAGCGTGTCCTGCGATTGAAGCCCTATGGTGTATGGGGAAGTGGACTGGGTCACGGTCACACACAACCAGGCAGCGTACTCTATAAAGAGCACGTTGGCATGTGTATCAAGGGCCTCTCTGTCTGCTTCCGATACCATGTGTTCCAATATCACCCCACCGGCTCGCAGTGCGAACGATCTGTTGTGAATGCTTGCGATGAAGGTTTTAAACCCCAGAAATTGAGCTGTGGTTCAATGCAACAAACAATTAGAATGCAATCGCTAGAGAACCTCATGACAAATTTAGTTGGTTAGTACATGGCATGAGCAAATTCAAGAGCATTAATTCCAAATCGGGTCTAAGAACTTCCATGATGCAGAATGGCATGATCAACCGGAAAGAGAAGACAATGCATGATGCTCGAGGATACAATATACATGCCAAATGTAGAAGAATATGCAGCTGGCTCAGATAAAACACTTACGGGTTTCAGTTAAGTGAGTGGCCAGCAGTCGGAATTTCTCTGGCACTTCCCCGTCTCTTCCTGTAGGAGGAAAGAAAGTGACCGACGTATTGCCGGCCTCATCTGGAATGGCAAACTCCATTCCTCTCTGAAGATCACTGAACTACACAAATCAAGCTCTGCATCAAAATGGAAAACCTTGAACACTCTAGAGTACTCAGAGACCAGAGCTCTAGATAGCTCCAGACCACCCAACAAAAGCGCTCACTACTGCAAGTTCGAAAACTGAGTGAAGAGTTCATTTCTGGGAAGAGTTATATAGCATTCTCGATGCAACGATCTCCTGTGCAGCGACATAATGAGCAAGTGTGTGCACAGTACTTCAACCCATGTGAAGACCCATGTGACAACCATCAAAGGAAACATAAGTCGGACCAGACCTGCACCGGCCCACCGTCCAGAGAGGAACTACTGCAGTAATTTGTACCCTAATTTTTTTTTCCGTTCCAGCTCCGGACTTTGGACCGTTAGATCTCTGAGCTGTTAATTTCCAGCTGTCCAGAGTGTGCTTTGTAGTGAAGGACCAGCTGAATTACAACCTTAAGTTGAAATTTCACATATGCATGCATCTAGACTCTTGAAAGATTTTTGTTTTTCCCCCCCACCCTTTGTTTTCTAGAGAGAATTATTGTATAATTCAAGTATCACATGTGTATAATCATGACTTCAACAGCTAATAATAGTCATCTTACTTGAATTCTCTCTCTCTCGCTCGGTTAAGGGACTTGGGATTTATTAGTATTCGGAACTCAGGGAATGCCTCATTCATTGCTCACCCACCCAGTTCGTAATCAATTATATTTCATGGGCTTCTTAGTCTGGTTTATCAAAATGAGGACCTATAACTGCCTGCATGGCCTCCTACTTCTACTGTGCTTAATGAACAGACGCTGTAACTGACCAGTAAACAATCTTACCATTGAAGAGAAACGTCGCCAGGAGGAATTCAGATCATGTTCGAAATGAAGGGTAGTGGTGTATGTGCTATGTATGATTATAAACCAGATTCCTAGAACAAGGAATGCCATGACTACCCTGGAGAACAAATTCGAAGACAATTTAGATCTTTGGAGCAATAATTTGAAATTCGGAGAAACGGCCGATCCCTAGTAATTGAACGACACTTGGTTCTCCCCAAATTATTTTATACTTGTTAAACGGAAAGTCTCACATGCTCTATAGAATTGATCAGAAAATGTTCCGCCTAGGCAATTTGTTTTAAGTTTCGTCATTAATTCGAACAAGATTCTCCGCTAGATTCTACGCTAATATACGGCTTAAGAAGGCTCCGTGCATACGAATGTCGTATTGAAAAAAACACTTATGTTGATAACAAACCGCCAGTTTTGGAAGCTTTGATAATATACGGCTTAAGAAAGCCCCGCGCAAACGAATCTAGTGTTGAAAACAACACGGACTACAAACCCCCAGTTTGGATTCTTTGACGCATGGACGCACGGCGCTTCAAGTGTTCGCGACAAAATGCACGTGTGCCTAATCAAAAGGCAAGCACACGGCGCTTCAACAGTTTTCGACAAATGCGCGTGTGCGTAATCAAAAGGCAAGCAAGCCCACGGTCGGACGCACGGGGGCGTCAACCGTTTGACACAAATGCACGTGTGCGTAATCACAAGGCAAGCAAGCCCACGGACGGACGCACTGGGGATTCAACCGTTTGCCACACATGCACGTATTTAATCAAATGCGAGAAAGCGCACGTGACACAAGTTCCCAATGATTACGCCGTTATTTTGCAACAAAATGGCGGTGTGGCCAATTTGAGAACTTTAGATCGGGCGTAACTTTTTGCACGACACCGTGCACGTGTTCATAACGCGTGTAGCATAACCCACCGTACATGGAATCGTCTTCAAAGGGGATGTTCCCTTCAATCCCGGGTTTGTGAGATTCTCTCTTTCTGACAGTTTTTGTATAAATCCACTACATGTTCATTTACTATATACCTGCAATATTTCTCCAATATTTCAGTCCTCAATTGCAAATGGAAAATTATTGGTTACGTAGGTCGAAAATGTAGTCGCCAAAACAGTTCTAACATACCTACATGGCGCAATTAATATTGTGACCACTACTATAATTTATAATTTATGATTATAGGTTGCATTAAGATGTGATTGTTAACTACAATTTGTGCAATTGGTTTCTAATCTAAGTATTTTTGGTTGGATGTAATTTCGTCATTTGAACACATTGAAAAGAATAAATGGGATCAAGTCTCTCTTTGGAACCAGTTAGGGAAACATGTGCTCTGTCTAGGATAGTGTTTGGCAGTTGATTCCCTGCAACTGTCAAACTGAGTTTGGAGATTTCATGTGGTACATTTTGTAATTCATTCGGATCGCCAAGATTAGAGCAGGATGCCAGAAACCCAACATTAATTAATTACGACCAGTACCTAAATGAGCAACTTGAATTTTTTGTGTCTATATTGAGGGCCAATTTTTTTTCTGCTTTTTATAACTGGAGGATTACTCTCAAAAATTCTATGTCAAGTTGGCAAGCCGATTCAATCTGAAGCACCTTTTTCTGGCTTACTGAAATGAATACATTTAACCGGTGACCACAATAACTATCACTCATTATACTGTTTGGGGAACTATACTTGTCAAGCATGGATTGCCCTCACACCCATCACACATCTCACTTTAGGAATTTTTTTTTTGGGGCCCGCAGTCAAATTTTAAGCAGGTTTAACATGATCGTTAAAATATCATTAAGACTTGTGGAAGAGTAAATCTCATCCTGGAGAAGTTTATTAATCGATGAGAAAAGAAAGTTACATCTGGAAGCCCAAAGACATCTGCATTTTCAGTCTACCTTGTTTCAATTAATTAATTAATTAATTAATTAGTACACACTTGAAGGAAACTAAATTGTGATGTGTATATGTTTCTGATATGAAATCACTCCTGTAATAGTTAGTGACTAACATATATGTTTAAGAGTCATAATACACCAGTTGACCTATTGCAGGCCTGTATATTTCAAATCAGGCTGTTTACAAGTGTATAGAAAATATTACAGATTCTCCAGACATCCGTTTCAGATCATATACAGTACTTCAAGTTGATCCTGACTGGAACTTTTTTCCACACTTTCTAGTGATAAAAAGCTTTAATGTAGTACAGGAACCTGAAGGAATAATATTACATATATGGGTTTAAAATTAGTGTTGGAATATTTGTAACTTAACAAGTTTTCTTTGTATTGACTATAATTAGCTTTTCTGGACACATTTGAGTTCATGGTGCATAGGCTTTGTTCAACCTTTGATAAATAACCCTCTTCAATTGAAATAGGACAAAATATTTGGCCCTAATGCACAGGTTAGACAGGTGGGAACCCCCCATTCCAAAGCATTCGTAGGTAATTATTTTTTGGGAACATCTTCGACAACATTATATATAATGTCATGCGTCACATATAATAGATATCTTCTTTAGGGAAAATATGCTTAAAACTTTTGGAATTCAAATGTTCATCAAATATATATACTAATCAACAAACATGCAGAACCTCCAACTTTTTATGTACAAACTTGTCACTGGGTGGCTACAATTTTGGCATTTCTGATCACAATTTCCCAGATGGTTACAAGGAGGTTACCCTCTCCATGGGTTGGATGGGTTGAACCCAATTGGTTTCATTCACATACATGTAGCCTAGTTTAGTCCATGATAATCCAATTCATGGTCATGATAATTTATTTATACAGGAAACTAGTGTGCCTTCAAAATCAATTTGGTTCATTGAAGACTTGTACAGGTGAGCATTTAATTTGAGTCATGCATGTAAGACTAATGGCATACATATCTATCATCCAATATTTGGGAACCACAGTTTAAGGGCTTGCAAGTTATCTTTGGGGGAAGAAAAAAAAATGACCCAACCCTGTGCAATGAACCAATACAGTAATAAACCTTATTTCAACTTTGTTATACAAAAGGCTGTGTAGTTAATGAGCAGTACTGGGCTCATACTATTGGACCGACCAGCTAATTGGTACCTCTAGCGCATAATGGGAAGGACATCAACCAGGCTGGCTTGCATGCAACTTATTCATGAGCTCCAGTACTCTAGACTTGTCTTCTAGTAAGGTACTTGTGGGGAGAGGTGGAAATTAGGGACTTCAATTTGTACATGCCAGTTGTATAAGCCGGCAATTGTTAAGTACTTACTGCACTAGGACCTGCAATAAGATGACTGCAACACTACAACTACCCACCTTGAATTCAAATGGGTACCTTCCGTCGACCAGCTGCCATGATGTGAATTTACAGTAGTCTAGTAGACGTAGTAGTTGGTGGTTTACTTTATCTGATTACACTGTCCTATTGAGGTCATATCTCCAGCATGTTCATGCTCTTTCAACGGCGATATTATGGGCCCAGGTAAAGTTATGAGTACTATTTCTAAATACCTTCAGCCAGCTACCAAACTTCCTTGATGAGAGACCACATCATGGTTGGTGAAGCTGTCCGGAGAGTCTTTAAGTTTTGAAGAGTCTGGGAATACAATTCATGAATAAGGAACCGATATAATTGCAGTTAGCTAGCTGACTCGACGCTGTTCAGTGGGCTTACCAGCAAAGGGAAGAATGGGTTGTAAGGATTGCCACGTTATTTTAAAAAAAGGAACTTGCGGATCTCTGTATAAGAAGAGAAGTAGTCAATAGACCCTAAGTTTAATCACACAACAAATTGGCGATCAACCCTACGATATGAGGTGATCATGCTTATACTTTGCTGCCCCAACACTTGATCGGATTCTACTGCCAGTTTTTAATTGTGCCAGAATCCTTCAATATGCTGGGTCTACGATCTATTGAAAAAAAAGAAAAAAAGAGTACTGTACCTAATTACATGTATAATTACATTACTAGTGGAGGTCCCTCCAGCATTATGCGTATGGGGCGGGAGAGGTGGACTGTGGGGACGGTGGGTGGGTGGGAAGGAACTTCAGTCCGTAGAAGAGCTCTTGCAAGCTGGTCTGGACATGAGATTAAGGCTGGTAGAAAGGTCCTACTGAGGACTTAGTAGGTATGTACGCATGCTCACGATGGATGCAGCCGCCCTAGTAGTTGGTGAGCCGTGATCGGTTCAATTCCGTGTTACACAAGTTATAAAGCTAGTGCTGTCCAGAGGCGCTAGATATACACACATTCATGATGAGTCCTTGGTCGAAGACTAGTTCACACATTTTGTTTCGTTCTCACACATGTAACTTAAACCAGCTGCTGGTATTGATGCAGTAACCCGCTCTAGCAGTACACTACGAGAGTACTTACTGCGATTGCAACCATTCTTGAATTGGCTTGCGGAAGTATTGAATAGTACTGAACATGGATTCAGAGCAATATTGGCATGACCCATTTCATATTCTTGGGCCTGTATTTCATGTTAGCTTCAGGGCTCTGTAAGTAAATGTAGCAGCTGATGGTCTACCTATTATAAACCATGCTACGAAGAACTGCATAAGTAGTGTACAATGTAACAAGATGGCCAGTGTGAACAGTCAACCAGGCACCATGCAGGATGGATGGTGACGAGTGGACAGGAAAGTTCACTTTTTCGTTGTATTCTTGTCCCATTCATAACGAGCTCAGTGGTTAGCTATGCAACAACCATCCATCCACATGCGTCTACCTACCCTAGTAGTCACCAAGTGGTAATTTTTTCCTTTACTTACCCTAGGGAGGTCACTTCCATTTTTTATTTCAAACAGCATGCAAAAAAATATTAAATGCAACTTATTGACAAAATATATATAATGTAACTTATTGGGGAAAAAAATTTATGCAATTTATTGAAAAAAAGCACAGGTGAGTATTGGGTCATATCATCCCACAAAAGAGTTGCAATAGAACATGGCCTCCAGGTTACATTCAGGGGGTAATAAACTACCTCTCCAAGCATTTCATTTTAATGGTAATCTATAAACATTTATCAATGTCCGAGTCTTACACACTTATGTTACTTACTCAATATGGTTCTACTCTATTAGAAGAGAAATGCAAGTATCTGATCACCACCTGGGTGGGCTCGCCAGCCCACCATGTGGAGGGCATAATTTCGAAAGAAATACCCTCTTTACAGTGGAAGTGCCAGCCAGTTGCTTTTAACCCCATCCTTAGTGGATCATTAAGCTGTGAAACAGCCCTAGGACCAGGGCATAGAACTACAGAACTCGGGTCGTAGGGTGTTTCCCTACACAAAAATATCATTTTTTTGGCTTATTAGGCATTTTCAGGTTATATTCTTTCATTGGGGAACTCTTTTCTGTGGAGTAAGTACCTGGACTGGCGTGTGTTTGGATTCTTATACATGTACATATATGCAACTATCATATATACCCAAAATTATTACTGTAACTCTATTATCTCTGAATTATTAAACACTAGATCGTTTAGTCATACTACTGGTAGACTAAGGAAAAGCTCACAATTATGTGACCCGGACTCAATGCATAGCAGGAGGCATTTTCCTTAGGGAGTTATGTCATGCAAGGTGAGTAGGACAGGGTTAAGCAAGTTGTCGACCATGACTTGTCCTAACTAACCACAACTTGACTCGCACATAATAAAGCATTTCAGCTCAAAAATCTTTGCAGGCCCTAATGTTGTGTGAGCCAACCAGCCATTTTGGGCAGTTCCTCTAGAGGCTTTCAGGCCCAGCAAGAATGATTCTTGGCTGTCAGGTAAGCCTGGGCTCTCTATTTAGGGCCATCTGAACTTGGTGCAAGTGCCTTGAGGCTATGAAGGTGGTAAGTTTTCTAAGATGACCGCTTGGGGAACCTGCCTGGCTGTCTATGAAGAGTCACAGGCCTGGCCTGGGGCCTTAAAACATTTCAATCAAATACCTTTGAAGGGAAACCAAAAAGACCTGAACTGGTTTCTTGTGGCCTAATCTGATGGATTTCTCTAAGGGTTGAACCCTAGGACATACATATTTAGGTGAAGTCCCATAAAAATTAATGACCGGGCCTTGGGACATCGGTGTTCGTAGAACCTCTTTGTCCTTAGGCCTGGTCCATTTGCCAAATGTCAAAGGCAATAGGACAAATTAAAAGCTCAAGCACACACCCTAACACAAATGTCTTTCAAATATGCTAGCTCAATGTCTTGAGTTGAAAGTGAAGTAACCCTAGGCCATAGAAACAAGAACATGAGTGGAAGATCAAGATTCAATACATTTTGATTCACAAGATTCTTATTCAACAAAAAAGAGTACCCCATAAAACATAAGAATCCAATCTAACTTTGAGAGATGTTTTCAAGGTCCACCCTAGTGTTGGACTCTTAGGTCAAAAAGTTTTATCTTCTTGTTTTCAAACATGTTTTGGCCTAAGGTTCGAACATTTTTAAGCATTTTGACTTACGGTTGAAATCATATTTGGCATTACGATTTTAAATTGATTTTTTTTTGACATTTTAGCCTAGGGGTTCATCATTTAGCTTGGCTTTAGAGGGTGTGATCATAGTCAAACAAACTAAAAATCATGTCTAACAATCAAAAAATTGTCAATTTTGTCAAGCATATTTATTTAGTGTCATTTTAATGTCATGTTGATCAAAGAAATATGTGCTAAATGATTTATATGAATGTTAAAAAATTCAAAAAATTTATTTAATTTAATAATTGAATTTTGGTTTTAGTAAAGGACTTTTGAACTTTAACATTCAAAAATCAATTTTATAAAGCACTAGGCTAAAAATTCTTTTAATAAAGAAATTTGGATGGGAAAAAAAATTAAATGATGATAACCTACCATTCACATATGAAAAGCACTCATAAATTGAAAATTGTGATACTTGAAAATTTTAGAAATATCAAAAATATTATTTTTAAATGTTCAAATTTCAAGAGTCGTTTGCTCCATGTAAATGGGTTATAATGTGTATGACATATTAACAAAGTTGTGCTTTTTTATACAAAAAACTAAAGCTTAAAATAATTATCATATTTTAGCATGATTTGAAATTATGATCATTTTTCAAAACAAAATGTAAAATCTAGCAAAATTTGTACACTTTTGAAAAATTGGCTTCTCCAAGCTTTTACTAGAATATGGACATTCCTCTTACAAAAGTTTTTGTCTAGTTCATTTGTAGAATCAAAATGTACGTTTGTTTTTTTTCAAATTTTCTCCAAGTATTTTTGAAATATTGCAAGTTTTTACTAACAACCATATATAAACATGTAAATGTATTTTACAACAAAACAAAAAAATTCTAAAGCTTGGCTTAAAGAAGACAAAATAAACAAATACTAAAAGCTACATATGGTTGTGCCATTGTAGCTTTATGAGCTTGTCGAATAATGTTTTTATGAGAACACCATTAAGATAAAAAATGACATGGGTCCATTCAAGGTTGATTGTTGAGGTACACAAAAGGTATGTCTTACCCTAAATCATTCTGAAAACACTATTTGAATGATCATTATGGTTACAAAATTATTAAAATTTGGTAGATTCTTTTTTTCATTAGATACTCACATACTTTTTAATTAAAAATGGAGGTGATTTGAATGATTTGAATGATTAAAACATGTCCTTGAGTGTCTTGAAATATGGCATAAGAATTGTGTCCCACTATGTAATTTTATCAAAAGGGACTCAACAAGACTAACAATATCTGTTCAAATTATTCCATATTTTATTCACAAATAAAATAAATTATGTTTTATATGATGGCATAAATTTTTAGTATGATAAATCACAATTTTTTTTGGAATCGATGCTAAAGTCTTGAATTTTTTCATAAAAAGGGTTGTGTTACTAAGGGTAATCAAATTGATTTTGTTAATTACAAAATTAAATTCCAAAGGTTTGGAAAGAAGTGTAAAAGACAAGGATGCAAAAAATAAAACATTATTTTTTTTAAAATAGGCTTTTGGCACTCCAAATGAAAGTACCATCATTTTGGAAATATCTTATAATCTTACATTCTTTTTTGGTTTATATTTGAACTAGACACTTTTAAATTGTTCAATTGATTTGAAACATTCATTATGACACTTATTGGTTAAAAGCCTAAACATACATATCCCCCTTTTATTGTTTAACATCTTAAAATGTTCATTTTACTAAATCCTTGCTTCAGGACTTAGGACACAAAACAAAAAGGTGTGATAGTTCTTGTTGTGGTACTTGAACTATGAATGCACCCACATGTTGATTCACCTTTGGGAGACCAATATCTTAACCCAAAATAATAGAAAAATTTACATTTGAAAAAGTAATATTTCAAGATGAGATACTTGCTAGCACATTTGTATGGCCAAGCTTGAAATTCACAAACTCAACAAATGTTAATTCAAATGTATGACAATAAAAAATTGTTGGTTCCATATCAAAAAAGTTTAACACAACATCATAACAAAGAGAAATGTCCAACATCGTTCTAATGGGAAAATAATTAACAAAATCCACATTAACATAGAAGAAATGTTATCCATTTTGACCATATTTTTGCAACTACTCTACAACTAATGTCCAAACGAACTGATTTTATGACTAATAATGTGTTAGTCTTATGTGTCAAGGTAGTTACAACTTGTTGTAGTCACATATAGAGTTACAAGAAAGGTTGAACCAAATTCTAATTGTAGGTGTGACTACAACTTACAACTAATATGATTTTCATTGAAAATGTAAATGAAAAGTGAACAATGTCATTCAGTTTTGATTACATTCATTGATGGATGATAACATAATTGTTTTTACAACTACAAATGAAAGGTTTTTCAACTACAATAGTATATTCTACCACATGAACAAAGAAATATAAACCACATATGGCAAACTTTGTTATTTCAATTGGATTATTATCCCTTCAATGTAGCCATACATGGGTTTTCAATGATATAATATCTAATAGCTAATAGATTGCTAGAAAAGGCTATTATAACCTAATTGATAAACTAAGTTAACTAAGTTTAATAGTTTATGTTAAATTAAATAGGCCTATGTACATTAGTAGCCTAGCCTAGCTTGCATACTTAATTAATTGGCCTAAATTATGTATAAGTAATAGTAGGCTAGTTTATTAAGTGTAGCTAATAAGCTAGGCTATGAATGCTAAACCTACTTAGGCTAAGTTAAGTAGGTAGTTGGTAGGGTAGGTCATTAATTAATTGGTAAACTAGGTAGTAGGTAGTAAGTAGGAATATAGGTAGTAGGTAGGTTTATTAGTTTATTTTGTGAATGTGTGATCATGTTTTCATATTAATTAATTAATTAATTAGGTTAGGTACTTAATCAATTAATTAGTTATGCTAGGTAGTATGTAATAAGTAAGATAGGTACTAGTAGGTAGTAGGTAGGTAGGTTATAAGTTAAACAAGAGGCATTTTATTTTGTGGATATGTCGTAGTGTTTTTGTATTAATTGATTAATTAATTAGCTATGTTAATTAGCTAATTTATTAAATGTAGGCTAGGGTATTAATTTATTAGATAGGCTACGTAGTAGTAAGTAGTAGGTAGGTTAAATTGTAAATATTTTATTATGTGGATATATGATTCTTGTATAATAATAATAATAATAATAAATTAGGTAGGTTAGGTAATAGATAGTAAATAGGATAGGTAGCAAATAGTTAATGAAAACAATAAATATTTTATTGTGTAGATATATGATAATTTTTTGTATGGGACAAAGGATGTGATAATGTTGTAGTGTTGTAGTGTTTCCCTTTCATTAGAATTGTCCCATATGTTTTGTCTATAACTTCAAACTTGTAAAGTATATAAGTAGGTGAAGGAATGGACTAGATTCATGTTATGCACTATAAACATTGTGCATGTGCCATTTGGGATGAGCCAATCAAAGGGCTTGTCCCCAACAAAATAAATAGGATCTTACCTAGCTACTTGGCTTATGTTAGCTAGCTTATTATACCCTACCTTAGCCTAGAATAGGTTGCCTATTATAGTTTACTAGCCTAGGATAGATTATAATTATCTAATTAGAATAATTAGTTAGTATAATTATAACATTTAATTATTGTAATTTTAATATTTAATTGTTTTAATTTTAATATTTAATTACTATAATTATATTATTTAATCAATATAATATTTGATTATCGTAATTATAATATATCTTTTTTGAACAAATGGAAAATTGCCACATGTTTTATGGCCATTGGCTCTTTAAATTACCACATGATTAAATCCTAACCACCCATCAATGGCACATTTGGTAGCATGTGACTATCCCAAATGTAGTTGCAAATGCAATCACTTTCACATCATATTAAAGATCATCCATGGCAATGGATGAGAAATTATGGCATAGTCATAAGGTTTGCAACTACTACTTTCAACTTCATGGCCATGTCATGTCTTTTGCGATTAGCTATTTTATGGCATTTGTCGAAGGCAACTAGGCTATTTTTAGTCACATGTGTCCATTACAATTATAAATGAGTCACAAATTTAATCCTTGATTGTCAAATTTCTTCTAATGGAAGGTTACATGTTCTCCATGGTCATCACGTGCAAACAAAATGATCAATGTATATATTAAAAGTGGTCAAAATGAAACAAGGAAGAACATAATCCTCTAATTACTTTCCTATTACACCTAGGTCCAACCATTCTATTAGGAGTCGCACGTGCCCCCTTCGACCACTGATTTATTTTTAAAATCTTTTTGGAATCTTTTAATACGTCTTTCAGAAAAATATTTAAAATCTTTAAATTTTTTTTAATACTATTATGTTAAGGTATATATTAAAAAATATCCATAAATATGTCATTAAGAAATATTTTCAAATTGTGTTTTTACTATCAAAATTATTTTAAATTGCTTTTATGCAGCTTTTAAATAGCGGTTATGACTGCTTTTGGTAAATGCTTATGACTACATCACCTATTATATTGAAAAATACATGGTGGCCACTAAATTAATTACATGTGAAATTCGGTTCAAGGGAAAAATTCTCCACTCTAACGACCACAAAGTTGTTAATTATTAACATTGGTATGTACTAAAATGACTTAATATGTCCTTTTGGTAATATATTAATAGTTGATCAACAATCTACAGCTTTTTTGACTGTTATGTGCAATAAAACTACATTTGTAACATCTTAAGGAGTATTCCTTTGCACGAAACACCCATACATTGTATAGATTTTACATGCATCATTAATTGGACTAATGTAATAAAAACTTGTTGATAACCTCTTTAGCCATTTTGCTTTCAACAGTTACAACATTTGCCACTGTTGAAACACTAAAAACTCCATCATGTTATCATTAACCATACCTTCCAATTGAGAAATTAAATGATCTATCAAAAATTCATCGGTTGCATCTTTCAAAAAATCATCCATGAAAGTGCATCTTCCCAATTGTGTTTGACAATATTGTACCCAGAAACCACTCAAACTATGAGGACCATACCCTTATGCCTTCCATTTAAAGTCATGATTTTCATCTAACTCATCAAATGAAAGAAGAGGATTATATTTTTCATTTAAATCATGGGTTGCCTCATCAATTACACATTATGCATGATATTAATCATCTTTGTAGATTCTTATTATAAGAAAAGATAATCTTAAATAAAATTTAGAAACGAAAGCATTAGCTTCACACGTGCAATTCATTAATTATCACATGTTAAAAAGTCAAGTAAAATTAAGGAAGGAAAAGAATTACAAATTGTTAACAATACACCTAGTTGGATGAAATGTGGATGTAACATTAACCATAACCCTAAACCTTGAGGTCCATTGGATTGTGACATGTGGCACCATGTCACATGGACAGGTGTCATGGGATCATTAGTTTGATTGAATGAGTGCAATTTTATTTTTCTAAATATTTAAATCCAACAAGCAAGGATGAACAATTGGAAATGATTTGAATGGCTTATGTTATTATAATTATGGAACACATATAATTTATGTTTCAAGTGTCCAAAAATATGTCTAATGGATAAATAATGTCTCCATATTGTCTAACTAGTCATGTAATCATCATTCTAGCATTTATGACTACAAAACCAATCATGGGTGTAGTCATATATGCCATGTTTTAATGTAGTGATATGATTATTTCAAAAATATATGAGCAACATGTTTTTTTGTTTTCTAAAATAAATTGTGTAGAAAAAATTGTTAGAATTATTCTTGAAATGATTTATTTGAACCCAACAATGGAAATACATTATTGTTTTCCCAATCATTTTGTTGTGAACTTGTGTTTAAACATTGAAATTTTCTTTTAAAGTTATTTAAGGTGAAAAAAGGACATAACACAACATATTGTTATCATTTCAATCATACCATGCACACAAAACATTATTCCTTAGAGTTTTTCTTAATACTAGCTTTGAAAGTTTTATGTTCAATTATATTTGAATTTATCATTTACTTACTCGGCTTGTTTGGGTCAAAACATAATCAAAGGAACCACAAAGGGTGTTGGATGTTAGATTCAATCATAAAAAATTAAAGATTTATTTATTTACTGCCATTTAAACTATGATAATCATGGCACATTGGATACTCATTTTTTGAATTTCAAATCATCTATTTTACCTTTACATGTTTGAGTTTCATTTAGGAAATCTAAAAGGTAAAATCCAAATATGAATAATGTTCCAATATACTTTGCCTCATTGACTAAACACCTATTTTAAATTTGAAAATTCAGTTTTTTTTTGTATATTTCGAGTTTTTCACTTGAACATTTCAATCCTTCACATATGTGTTAGGTAATTGACATGCATAGATACATTTTCACATGGCAAATGCCATAGAAAAATATATGTTCATAAAAAATGAAAATTTAATCAAACACATGTTTAAATGTATGCTATAATTGGCATATGTATATGATCAAGTTTCAATCTCTCAAGTAATGTAATCAAGTAACCATAAACATTAGCAAACATCAAGCTGAATATTGGTGTTAAATGCATTTTTTTAGCCCAATTTGACTACAAATTTGACCATATTGTGACATGGCATGACACCATGACCTTCCATATCACATGTTATGTTATGCATCACACCAATACTTTTTTTTTATCACAAATGCACATACTTAATTGGGCAAAGTCTAGTGCTTTCCACATGAATGTAACAAAAAAAATCCCATCAACCACCATGAAATTGTGGACTTAAAAATAAAATAAAAATTACCATGATTAAGTATGAAACATGGTTAAAAGTTCACCAAAAATGTAATGTTTAATTCACAAATGTCAACCTTGGTGTCCTAGGGACATTTAATGAATGTGGGTTTCCCAAGTGAAAAATAGGGTCAAAGTGGGCCTAAAAGGTTAGGGGGATGTCCTAATTTGAATTAGATGACAACATGGTACAAGGGGGAACAGTGCTTGGAGTGATGAATTAATGATGAGAGATGAGGAAGAACAACAAGTGAACAACAAAAAATGATAAACTCATGAAAGATTAAAGTGAATTAACATTTACAAGTTAACCATGAATGACCCAAGGAATCATAAGAGACAATGGGGGACACCAAATTAACAACTTGGACAACAAGAAACAATAGGTTAACAATGATGGATGATAATAAAAATGTTGAAGGATGATAAAGAATGATAGTTTAAAGACAAGGGACAACAAGGAATGATGCAAGCTACTTGGAGAAAGCTTAGTGTGACAAGAGATAAGCACTTGAATGATGGATGATCAACAAGAACAATGGTTGAAAAGGGGAAGGGACAATGTTGGGGTTCCAAGGTGCAACTAAAAAAATAATTATGTTGCAATGAAAACATCATGGAAGATGGTCACATGTGCCCTCCATGTGCGAAGGCGTGACCAATAAACAAGATTCAAGCAATACGCACCAACAAAAAGGACATTGGGGAAGTGCAACAAATAGTTTTTTGTTACAACCAATAAGTCATGGGGGGCACTAAAACTTCATTGTAGATGTGGTCATGTTCAAGGATTTGTACCATACTAGGTAGTACCTTCACCATTCCAACAATAATTAAATTATTTTCAATAAACATTGATTATTTTCAAAATCAACTTTTCACAATGTTAAAGTTCTAAAAATTTGTTTGATAATATTATTGACCACCTATCTTAAGCTTGGTGGTGTGATGTGCCTAAATAATCCAAAATTCCTTGGCATTCTTTTCCACTCCAATTGTACAATTTTTAATTTTTTAAATTTTTATTACAAAAATCACTACTACAAAAAATGGGTCTATTTCATTAACCCAATTCATTAGGGGGCTTTCAAAGTGAACTAATTCACCATACCTTTATTTTATTTCACCTTGAATGAAACTTGAATCATTATATGATCGTCAAGTTCACTTGTAATAAAAGTGTTTCACTAAGATTATTTTTTATATTAAATTATTATTTCTATCTTGGATAATTTTTTATAATATTCATTAATTAATAAATTTCATTTTTATTATATAAAATTATTTGTGAAGTATTATAACTTTTAGTGTATCACTTAGTTATAATATGACATATTACATGTGATTGTTTAAACCAAATTCAATTCAATTAAATAAGAGCTTCTCACATACAATTTGGACAAAATGTTATATTTCATATTGGACCTTCATTTGATAAAATGTTAAAACATTTAAAGAAGAAAAAAAGGTGAAAATCCAATTTTCATAATGTAAAATTAAAAAGTTAGTTTGAATATACAAATTAAGATTATGTATATATAATTCAAAAAACTATTTATTAAAATTATATATATTTAAAACATTATGTGATTTGTTGAAAGGTTTTGAACATAATATTATTATATATTGATATTTTTATATTATATTTGTAATTAACATGTAGTACATAATAAATTTTAAAAAATATTTGGGACATAATATAGTTTCAACTTTGTAATTTAATATTCAAAACTTTAATGCAAATGTTGTAATTAAAAAATGCTTAAAATCTAGGAAATTGAAATATCTTCATTTAATTTATGTTAGCCATAAAAAATTCTTCATAAACGAAATGAAATTTGAAATTTGCTAAATTTCATTATAAAAATCGTTATATACAAATTTGAATGTATATAAAGGCATGTAATCATGTATAAATCATTTTATTTCACACACAAAATAATAATAAGTCTAAAAGTCATACATTTTGAAATATGAAAAATAAAATAAATGATGATTACAAAAATTTATAAATATAATTTAATTACATTGCCACATGTCAATTTGTTATTTGATCACATGTTAATGAATCAAATTACTATCCATACCAACATATCACAAATCAATAAGAAACATGGTGAATTAACTAAGCTTTTATTTTCATGAATTAGTGGTGATTTCATTCAAATGATTAAAGAGATTTCTAATGAATTAGACTCACATTTTTACTTGTGAATGAAGAAATGAAAATAACATAAGTATTTGTCAAAAAATACCAAAACGATAAAAATATTATAACAACCACATTCAATGGTAACACCTACACATTTAAATCACATCCTTTCTGAATTTGAATCATTCATTTTCCAACATCCACCACCACCTTAATCTTCATGAAAATATCAACTTTCAAAAATAGATCATAACAAAGTTATCACCATGTTCGTGCATTTGCCATGACATGATGAAAGCATTTAAATGTAAACACAATTTTGCATCATGTTAATATAGGGTCAACCTAGGTCAACATAGGGTCAATTTAAGTCAAAGGCCATATTGGGTGCCTGGGGCAAGCTCACAAGCAACTGAAAAGTAAAAAGTTTTAATCATCATAAACTCTATGGTGACTAAAACATCTTTTGGTCACCACACAATTTCGATCACTAACCAATTGGCAACTAAAAACTTTCAATTGCCTTACGTATGGGGACTGAACACTTTTGGTTGGCAAATGAAACCTTTTGTCACCAACCAATATATATTTTTTCTATGGCTAGCAATTTAATTTTAAGTCTCCTTTAGTCATCACATGTAAAACTAAACAAGACATTTCCAAAAGCATATTACATGCCCCCATTCCAAATTTAATTGAGGCATTAGGATGAATGTCATTGTGATGCCTAATGCAAAATGGCTGCATCATGTTGATTTTGACAACCCTAAATCATAATTACCAATATCAACTATAAAAAAAATCATTTTGCACATGTGGTTCAAACTAGGTAATAAGAGCCACTTGCCTTAAGGATTGCATCCTTATACATTACTTAACATTTGTTACATTATCTTAAACTTGTTTTGGGTATTCCATAATCATTAGACTCACTTCAAATTTTGTCAAATGCTCCCATCAATACATCATAAATATTACTGTAGAAGTTCATTCAAAATTTCCAACATCAGCTTAAATAACCACTCAACACAATGGAAATTAAATAATGGCTCCATTCTAAAATGCTTGCTAATACCTAGTTTGGACCTCATAGTGTTTTTATCTCAAATTGTAAGCAAATCTTCAATATGTCTTAAAAGTGCTTGTGTGATGGTTCCTAATGTTGTTTTCTAAGTTTCATGACTAGTCACAAAATGCATTATCCCTAATTCTCACACAATCCAACTAACATGACAAACATTGATGTCGAGGTGTATCAACAAGTCTTCAATGATGATAATGTTTATTTCAACTATCAAATGCATTTTTGTAGTATGTTTTATAGATTCAAACACACCTAATCACGAATGGTGTGGAAATCTATATTGAAACTTGAAAGAGCCTTACTCACCATTTCTCCTCTTGTGGGTCACTTTCATAAGAGTTTACAAATATTCTAGCTTTCTTGGTACATTTGTAAAGGTCTCCATTGGTGTGAATGAGGTTTTCCCCTTCATTAAAAGGTTTAAAATTTTAAAATTTGGAATATTATCATCCCCTACACTAGTATTTTCATGTGGTTCATCAACACCCACTACCTTCATTCTAGTTCTTTAGATATCCCTTTCCATTAAATAGAAACATTAGCATTTTTCACTTGAGCATGCAAGTTCTTTAAAAAATCACATTAAATACCCCTCAAAGACGATTTAGCTCTATAAACATAACTTCCTTATCATCAACCATAATCTATAAGTAATTTGTAGAATATGTGAAACTTTTGGTTTCTTTTGGTTTTTTTTAGCACCTATTGAATAAAAATAACCCAATGTTCCACAATAGGCACAATTCACTAGGAAATTTAATGTTGTGTGCACCTTTAAGGAAAGGTGGCTCACTTTTTATGTCACAATGAATTATTTTGCAAAGCGTCATGCATTTACATCTTATTAACATGCCATAAAATCAATAATCTACTAAGTTTGTGGCTAGATTTAGATTGCTAACTTGAATGAAAAAGTTATATATAAAAATTGCAACATATATATACACCAAATATAGAATAATGAACCCTTGAAATTGAAAAATATGGATTAGTTCTTTGTTTGTGCCTTTATATATACATGCATTTTTATGTATGGTTTTCTTTGGATATCTTATAGGGACTCAATATATGATATATTAAATAAAAAATGAACATAAATGCAAAAAATTTGCTAAAAAACTTTAACCAAGAGAAAAAAGGACTTTTGAATGGCATAAAATCAACCATGTTTTCGTAAATCAATATGATAATCATTTTTGGGTCGATTTGAGTTTTTTTTCTCAAAATGCAAATTAAAAAGTTTTTCTTAATTAATTCTTTTCATGTGAATTTTTAATTCATTAACCACCATGTAATTCTTGATTTGGCCAATGATATCATAGTAGATTATTATTTTAACATTACCGTATGTATTTTTAAGGAGGGGCATATTTAATTAAAATGATCCACCCTAGCTTGCAACCACCTTTTGGTACATTTTTCCTTTAATTTGGCAATGTGTGGACATGCACAACAACCATGTGTTTTACTGCTTAACACAATTGACATCTATTAATATTAATTTTAGAATTATTTAACTATGTTCCCAATCTAATCTTTGTTCCTTTTAAAGAAATTTATATTAAAGTTTCATTTAAAATCTACAACTTCTTTGATGCTAAATCTCCATTAACCCAATCATCCTCTTTTTTTTCCTTCAACACCATTTGTATGGTGTTTCACCTATCTCCTCCAAAACATGTTCTATCTACAATGTAGTTTAATAAGAACCTTTTCCATGTTATTAAAGGTTCTAAACCTCATCCATGTTGATAAAGGTTTTCATCATGCAAATTTTTTGAATTTCATGTCATAATTTTTTCATAATTTATCTTCAATTTTTCGCATTTAAAAATGTGTCATTTCCTAAGCAACCATTACAATTTTCCTAATAAATTTGTACTTTCTACAATAGGGTTTTTTTTAATAGACTCAAACTTCATTTTCATTCATCCAAATGCAAAAAAAAAAAAAAAAAACCACCTAAGGTGTAATTAGTGGGGTGAAAGCACACTAAAATAGGCCAAAAAAGTAGTCCATTATGTCCAAAAAACATAATTGTAAAAAAAGAAGTTCAAAAAGTAAATGGTGCACTAAGCATTAACACTTTTGAACCACATGAGACTATGAAATATCACATAAAGAAATTTCTAGAGTTTAAAACATTTGTAAGAACTTTTTTTTAAATCTACTTTCTCCTACTTGTAAAAATTTGCATTATTGTCACATGTGCACAAAGTAACCATTCTCTCATATGGGGAAACATTCATACCCAACTATGTCATGCATTTAAGAATTATTTAAGTCATATTTTGCCAAGTTACAAATTTTAAAAACATGAAACATACATACTAAAAGACATGTTGGACACACTTTGGTCCTATCACAAGGAAAACTTACTTTTGAAGGGTCTTAGGATGTCACGTTGTAGAAATTTTCATTGCCAAAGGAGCCCAAGAGGGGTCAAATGGCCTGACATTGGTATTGGCCCATTTCAACAACTTTTTTTAAACCCTAAGCCAAAGGTAAACGCGTCAGCAAGTAAACAAGTAGAGTCCAAATGTAAGCAAGTAGTTTGAATAGGTATTGCCAACAATTGGACCATCAAAAAGATAGTTTAAGCTTTAGGTTGCAATCATTGGATATGGATGCTTGATTTTAACCCTTCACATGGCAACAACGAAAAGAAAGAGGAAGACAGGATGGGGGCCATGTGTTAGAAGGGATTGTGTGCCTTTGTCTCCGAGCCATTTCTGTTGCCATGGGCACTCATGAGTTATTCCTTGACTCCAAGCAATGTTACTTAAGTGGGTGACTTACATTTGCATATCTTTAACATTTTTATGTGCTACAACATTCATCTTCTATAATCAACCTCTTTTTGCATTGGCAACAATACATGGGCAACTAGAACAATGTGAAAAAATGTCGAGCCAAAAAGCTCCAAGATGTAGAGGCCCAACAAGCTACAAAGATTACACAAGCCATTAGATTGAAAAGGTATCTTTTCCTTCGATTTTCCATATGTTGTTACACACATTAGAATCTTGTTTAGGTCACTTGTTTAGATTTTCTTAGGTCGTTCATTTGCTTTTCCCTTTTATTTAAGGTTAGGTTACTCTCTTGTGACATCCTTGAGTGTCATTTTTGTTAGCATGAATGTCCTAAAACATGCCTTCACATTTAATTGCAATTCATTGGGCCCCAGGCCCTAGACATCATTACATGAGTTGCAAATACAAGAAATGTATACACGTCCATATAATAATCTACTTCATTTATTGATTCAAGAAATGTCACCAAGGTTATGACTGTAATTAACCATTTAATGTCACATGATACTTAAACATGTTTGAAGCTTGAATTGTAGATATTTTAATCCATGTACAAATCAAACATTTTGTGGGTTTATTTTTGTCGCAACCCCACTTTGGCCAAGTGTGGGGGTGAAGCCCAACACTTGGAAAAGTGGGAGGTTGGGAGTCTTCCGGGACTCCCGAATGTTCAGAGCTCGACAGCAAGGGGCAAAACACCTCGCATTGGGGTGTTCTTGGTGTCATTGGAAAGGTCTTGAAACGTAGATATCGAAAATGCCCTC
>Ga0209611_10001208_pt1 | contig 43159 bp, 29 predicted proteins | sample S1TSphgellanicum_3_FD_187693 | JGI IMG/M metagenome (GOLD analysis project Ga0209611, IMG submission 187693) | Host-associated microbial communities from peat moss isolated from Minnesota, USA - S1T2_Fc - Sphagnum magellanicum MG (SPAdes) (version 2) | ecosystem: Host-associated > Plants > Peat... | reverse complement strand
CTTGTCTTATGCAACTAAAAAATCTCGCATGCAACTATTTTGGAGTTGCATGCAACATGTGCAGTTGCATGCGACATTTTTTAGTTGCATAAGACAAGTTGCAAAAGATAATTTTTCTACTAGTGATATTAGTTAAATGTGCATCTATGATGGAAACACGTGGCATTATTGAAGTTGTTTTGCTTAATGATTTGAATGAAAAAAATTAGTTGGGATGTTTTCAATTTGATGTCCTTGATTGTGACACATTTTGGAATTTCTTTCTTGTCATGTATTTAATGTTAGGTTTTAGGTATTAAAGTTCATTGTAGGTTTGGTAATAGGTTAGGGCTAATTTAGGAATTGGTTAGGATTAGGTTTGGTATTAGGTTAGGGTTAAGTTAAGAATTGGTTAGGGTTAGGTTAGGAATTGGTTAGGATTAGGTTCCATTTAGGTTAGGGCTTGGTTAGGTTTAGGTTCGTTTTAAATTAGGCATTAAGTTATGTTCAAGTTAGGGATTCATTAGACATTAAGTTCATTTTAAGGTTGGTATTTAGGTTATGTTTAGGTTAGGGACTAGGTTCAATTTAAAGTTGGTTTCGGTTTTGGTTTTGGTGTGGTTTGAAAATAGGGTTTAAAACATATTATGATTTGCAAGATATAGACCTTTCCTCCAAGGGTTATTGACAATTTGATGTAATTGTACTCTTAGCTATAGATACATAAGAAAATATGATATAATGAACATAGTTACCCAACTTTAAATCATCGACACTAAAATATTAAAAAATCCACTTTTTATGCACAACAAACCATCAGACATTTCAAAATCTTGAAATGTTTGAAAGTTGGGTAAGTTTTGGGTTTCAAACTTAAAATCACAATTGCTTTGTGTTGAAAACTTCACATTGTAAGGGTTTCCTTCTACCCCACTAAAGCTTACACCTACAAGTAAAAAAATTTATGCCTTAGCTGACCACAACTTCAAATTGCAAATGTATATGGAAAAAAACAAAGCAACAACATCAATTAAAAAATGTCCAAGGCCTTCATAAAGACCAACACCACCACTAGTTACCTCACACTAACTAATTTAAGGAACTTGCTAGGCCAAAACACCACAACATTTTCTACCATCTTTGTTTTTTCATGAGCATGATTTATTATTATCCTTAAATGGCATTGTTGAATAAGGCATATATACCTCCCACACCTTAACACCCATGTAGCCTTCAAACATTATCTTCCCACTAGCCTTACTTCCACATAACCCACAAATCACTGTCGTAATAGCCTTCCTTCTCCATATGCAATCCATCAATATCACTTCTATGCCTACCTGCATCTGTTCATAACTTAGTTGCAAATTTAGTCAGAAATTATATTAGACTACACTTATATAATTTCTATGCCCCAACTTGTAATATTTATCCTTAATCAATCAACAATTTAGCAACAACTTTCCCCACTAATTACAAATGCACATAGAATGTCATCCACATAGGAATAAGCACAATGTAAGGTTCATGGGTTTTATTCAATCAATTAGCTATTATGCACTAGGCTTTGCTTGTGGTGGTGTTGTAGCTATTCCCTTGCTTGGTCTAAGCAACTTTAGCCCCCAACCCATATCTCAACAATTAAATTACCTCGATTATGATTTGTCTTATGTGCATCAAACATTGTAGAGTTTATGATTCAAGTTTGACTCACCACAGCCCAAACTCGGGGGAAGCCACCACCTTTCCCCATATAGTATTCTCTGTGTCTCTCCGCGGCACTTGCATCCGAATGACACTTTTTCCCGGAACTCCCAAAGTGGAATCTCGAAACTATCCCGGTTTGGATTCCTAGGACTTTGGGCATTCATAACTTTTCACTCTAACCTCTGATTGGGATGAGGTTTAAAGCACCTTCACAAGGTGTTCCAAAGGCTAAGGGAAAACAAATTGTATGCCAAACTTGAGAAGTGCGAATTTGGGGTGACGGAAGTGGATTTTCTTGGACATAATATAACTCAAGAAGGTTTGATGATGGACGATCACAAGGTCAAGGCAATTTTGGATTGGGAGCCACCTAAGTCACTTGTCACCTTGAGATCCTTTCTAGGATTGGCCTCTTATATATCGCAAGTTCATCAAGAACTTTGCGAAGATAGCAGCCCTTTTGACAAACCTCTTGAAAAAGTCCGTCATCACTTATGATTAGGATGAAACATGCAACGAAGCCTTTGGAACATTGAAGGGCATTTTGGTGAAGGCGCCGGTGTTGAAGTTGCCCGACTTTGACAAGGAGTTTGAAATCCATTCCAACGCCTCCGACTTTGCAATTGGGGGTGTCATAGTGCAAGATGGAAGACCAGTGGCCTTTGAAAGCAAGAAGTTGAGTGAGACGGAACGAAGGTGGCCAACCCACCAGAAGGAAATGTGGGCGGTCATACATTGCCTGAAGACTTGGGGCCATTACATAGGCTCCAAAGATGTGGTGGTGTGGACCGATAATGACGCACTCCTAACTCCTTAAAGGGCTCAAATGTGTGAGCCCAAGTAGAAAGCAACGGAAAAAGGAGGAGTCGGAGCACGCTCCCTAGCTCACAACACTTTGAGGGGTAGGGGGGGCGTGTTGGAGCTCCGGGATGGGACTAGGAAGAGTTAACAAGCTTCACTCACTCACACGGGCCTGCACACAACCCACACAAAGTGGTTAGTGCAAAGTTGGAACACCCTTGGTGCTAGGACGAGCCATGGGCAACACGGACACACAAGACTCACCACGGCCCGGACTTGGGGGAAGCCACCACCTTCCCCCTTATAATATACTCTGTGACTCTCCACGGAGCCCACATCCAAATGGCTATTTTTCCCGGGACTCCCGAGTGGGAGTCCCGAAATCGCGCCAAATGGGACTCCCGGGACTTTGGAGCCCCATAACTTTGCGAGAAAACCTCGAATCGCAATGCAGTCTGAAGCAAAGTTGTAGCTCTCGTCGAGAGCTTTTCAACGCCGTGTTGCACTTCCGAATCGGACATCGGGAAGAGGTCGATTCCCGACTTTTTGTGGTCGGGAGTCAAACTTGCAATTCGACTCCCGGCCCTTCTTTTGGCCATAACTTGTGTTTCAGATGTCCAAATGAGCCAAGCGAGCCCATTTTAGACATCTACGTTCCAAGAGCTTTCCAACGATATAAATAACGCTACAAGCCATGGAGGTTTGACCTTTGCAATTGCTCTCTGAAGTTTTGGGAGTCCACCGGGACTTCATCTCCCAAAGTGGGAGTTGCCTTGGGAGTGTGAGGGTTCACTCCCTCACACTTTCTAACACTCCCGGGAGTATGTGATGTGACTCCCGGGCTTCTTCTTGCCTTAACTCCCGGGCTTCCTCTTGCCTTAACTCCCGGGCTTCCTCTTGGCCCGCACTCTTGCAATGCCTTTGCCTCGACTCCCGGGCTTCCTTCCTCTTGGCCCGCAACCTTGCAGCCCCCTTAGCATTGGTCGCGAGCCCAAAGCTAGGGTTGCGACAGACAATGTGACCTTGAAGTATTTCTCCACTCAACCCAAGTTGTCATCAAAACAAGTAAGGTGGCAAGACACATTGGCCTTGTTCAATGTGGACATCTGGCACAAGCCGCGAAAGGAAAACATAGTCCCCGATGCCTTGAGCCGGAAACACAAACTTAAAGTGGTGTATGTGAGAGAGACAAAACTTCAAAAGGAAGTTAGACTAACAAGTCGCCGGGATGCCTTTGCCAAGGAGACAAGGCAAAACATCCAAAATGGAGCCAAATCCCATTTCCATTTGCGAAATGGATTGTTATGGTACAAACAAAATCAACTCTATGTGCAAGAAGGGAAAATTAGGGACACACTTTTGAAGGAATGTCATGATGGACCGCTTGCGGACCATGGAGGTGCAAAACGCACCACAACATTCCTAAATAAGTCCTACTATTGGCCCAACTTGAAGCTTGATGCGGAGGAGTATGTGAAGACTTGTTTAATTTGTCAACAAAACCGGACACTCAACAAGAAGCAAGCGGGTTTGTTGCAACCTTTGCTAATTCCCGAAAGGCCGTGGGAAAGTGTGTCAATGGACTTCACGGTAAGTTTGCCCCCTTCCAAGGGGTTTGATGCCATCATGGTTGTGGTGGGTCGATTTAGCAAAATGACACACTTCATCCCCACAAAAGATGAAGTCACGGCTCAAGAGACGGGAAGGTTGTTCTTCTCCCACATTTTCAAACATCATGGCCTCCCAAAGGACATAGTGTCGGATCGAGACCCGAAGTTTACAAGTAAGTTTTGGCGAGCCTTGTGGAAGCGAATGGGGTCAAAACTCAAGATGAACACTTCATTCCGTCCCCAAACCGATGGGCAAACCGAAAGGGTCAACTTGGTGATCCAATAATTCCTAAGGAATTATGTGGCGGCGGATCAACAAGATTGGGTGGACCATTTGGAGTTAGCCGAGTTTTGTTACAACAATTGGGCACACTCCGCAACTGGGTCCACCCCATTCCAAATGGTGACAGGCAAGTCACCAATTATGCCCATGACTTGGGCAGCACAAGGACAACCTTCAAGTGATGCAAATGAGGAAGTGCCAATGGTCACACAACTTGATGAAAAAAGAAAGTGCTTGTGGGAGTTGGCAAAGGCCAACTTGGAAAGGCGCATAAGAGGTACAAAGATTTTGCGGACAAGTCCCGACGAGAGGTGAAATTTCAAATGGGAGACGAGGTGTGGTTGAACATCAAGAACTTCCGATTACCCGAAGGATTAAGTCATAAGTTCTTGGGCCCATATGCGGGCCCATTCAAAGTGTTGGAAAAGAAACTTTCCGACACTTATAAGTTAGAATTGCCGGAAAATCTTAGAGTTCATCCCACATTTCATGTTTCCTTCTTAAAGTCGGTCGCCCGTGATGCCTCAAGGCCTAATCGAGAGCATACCTCAAGGCCCCCACCAGACTTGGTTCATAATGAACCAAAGTTTAAGGTGGAGGCCATGCTAAGGTCAAGGCAACTAAGAGGACGGGAGCGGGAGTACCTAGTTAAGTGGAAAGGATACCATCCGATAGAAGCTTTTTGGGTGAATGAATCCGACATGGAACATGCCCAAGAAGCCATAGAAGAGTTCCACACTAGACCGACAAAGAAAAAAAGACATAGAGTGTGATGAGGACATCACCTTTCTTTTAGTGGGGCAGAGTGTCACATAAAATGTACCACATCAAGTTGCAAGTGAAATAAAGGCTTTAAAGCTTCCAAGAGATTGTATCATGAGAATTTTGTATAAGGCAAATAAAGTTGTCAAGTGGCATGGGACAAATGGAACTATTTCGCGTAGGCCCAAATCAAAATCGGACTCCTACCTTGGGGTTGAGGAAACTTGACCCCAAGAGAGGAGGCAAGCAAGGTGAGTTTGCGAGGACATGCACATGCTTTAAGTGCATCCCAAAGGGTTGGTTGGTGGTGTGGCCAACGCGGGAAGTCATGACCTCGTTCCCATACTTTAAGTGTAGTTTGGGACTTGGGTTTGGCAAACCCAAATGTTGCTTCTCATACCTTGATAAGCAAACCTTTTAGTTAAGGCTTGGTTGTTGTGACCAAGGCGCGAGATAGGAAAAGGAGTCATGTCAAGTTAACTTAGGTCAAGAGTAGACTTGACTTAAATTCCTCCCAAATGAGGAGCTTCGTCAAATTAGGCTAGTTTAATCCTCTTTTGACGAAGCATTGGAAGAGGGTTTCCTACAAGACCTTCTTGGACTTGTCAAGAAAGTGTTGGAATCTTGGGGACACCTAAGTTAGCTTGAAACAAGGTCCAAGCCGCAAAAATCGGCAAATGGCCAAAGATCCAAAATGAAAGAAATTGCAATTGTACAAAGGAAAATTCTAAGTGTCAATGAGGACATTGACCTTTTCTTCTAGTGGGGGAGAGTGTCGTAACCCCACTTTGGGCAAAATGGGAGAATGCAACTCCCACTCCCAAAAGTGGAGACTTGGAGTCCTCCGGGACTCCCAAAAATTCAGAAGACGATTTGAGGGGTCAAATCTCCTTGTCTTGGTGCGTTATTTATGTCATTGGAAAGGTCTTGAAGAGTAGATGTCCGAAATGGCCTCGCATGAGGCATTTAGACATCTACAGCCCAAGTTATGGGCAAAAGAAGGGCCGAGAGTCAAACTGACAATTTGACTCCCAACCATTAAAAGTCGAGAATTGACCTCTTCCCGAGGTCCGATTCAAGATTGTGACATGGCATTGGAAAGCTCTCTTCGAAGGATACAACTTTGCTTCAGACCTCGTCTTCATTGGATTCTGAAGTCGGGAGTTATGAGCTCCCAAAGTCGTGAGACTCCAACCTAGGACAATTTTGGGACTCCAACTTGGGAGTCTTGGGAAAAAGCGCCATTTGGTTGCCACCCCCGTGGAGAGCTGCAGAGAATACTATATGGGGGAAGGTGGTGGCTTCCCCTGAGTCCGGGCTGTGGTGAGTCTTGTTTGTAAAAGTGCCCGTGGCTTGTCCCAACACCCAAGGGTGTTCCCGAATGTGAACTAACCTCTTGTGGTTGGTTTTGGATGCATATTCAAGCTTGATCTTCTAGTCCATCTTCCTAGTCTAATCCCGGGACTTCTAGCACACCCCTCTACCCCCCTTTTAATGCTGGAAGTCGGGAGCGCCCCTTAAGTCCTAACTTTCCGCAACTCAACATAGTTGGACCCTCAAGTGGGTTCAACCTAGGACTTGGGAGTGCGTTCTAGCCATTGTGGAGTATGATTTCACTAGTGGAAAATCCCCCCTTTTGCAATTACGTTTTCAACTAGTGTTCAACTATAAACAAAGTCGAAAACTACACATCTAGTTGTAATTTATTTTTTGTAATTTGGAAATATTTTTTGCAACTATCAACCACTAATGTCGAAAAGTACTAGTCAAGAGCGAAATTATAGTCGAAAGTGTATGCAACGTGTCAACACCACAGCAATAGTCACTATTTGCCAATTTGGTTGAAAATCGTTCTACCAATATAGTCGAGGGACGTTGTCAACTACATTTAATTAACGGATGAATGTTAATTAAGCATGACATCAACAAAAAATATTATAATTTCAACTAGGTTACAATTATGTAAGTTGAACATTTTAACTATGTTGTAACTATGTAAATTGAACATTTGGTCGCACGTGGCACATTCATAAAATGTGAGGTCAACGAATAGTTAAATGACACATTGCATGTTCACAAATTTTGGGGTCAACAAATAGTTCAATGACACGTGGCACATCCACATCAATAGTTTAAATCACATTGTGCCTAAACATAGGTTAGGTCTAAACCTAAACACCTAGGTTAAACTTAAACATAGGCCATTTAATTTAAGTTTAAGTTAGGGCTAGATCTAAGCACCTATGTTAGGCCTAGGCTTAAACCACATGGCAATTAATAAATGAAATCCTATTTCATTTGGTTTTAACCTTTAAGGTTGAAACTTTTTTATTGGCTCATCCCAAATGGCTATTAGATTTTCATGTTTATTATGTTCTCCAACAATTTTAGTGCACTCTTTTATATATTTTGGACTCATGGAATGGAAACCAAACAATATGGGATAAAGATTTTAGTTGTGACCTAGGTTAAACACACCTATCACCAAACATTTAATGATATTGGATCATTATAACTCTTTTGTCCATGGTCTAGTCCTTTTGAAACGTATAACAATTTTGTAATCCTCCACCTAGCGTATCCAAATCTATAAAAAAAACACTACAATCTAATGGAAAATGAGGAAGATATGCCTTTTCAAAGTGAAAGGGGTTGTGTTTTGGATTTTTCATAGATGTTTAATATGATTTTGAAGCTTAAGTTCTTCAACTATTATTTTTTTGATTTTTCACTTTAAACAAGTTTTATAAATTTTGAGATAGCACATAGTAACTTTTGAAATCATTCAAAATGAATGAGAAATGAAGAAGATATAGTTGTTGGAAGTAAAAGGGGTCTAGAAACAAAATTTGAGACAAAATATTATTCTTTATTTTCCTACGTTCTCTACTTTGTTCCTTTGCTTTTGAGGTTCAAAAAACATTTGTAGCTTTTTGTTTTGTGTTTCCAATGACATACAAAACGTTCAATTTGGTGTCCAAATGAGGGAAAACTTGAAAGTGTTCGGTGATAGAATATCATTTGTTGTTTACCCTAATTATAACCCAGTTGCAACTTAATTGTAATTCAAATAGTTGTAATCTAATTATATAAGCTAGTCTAAGCTTAGTTAGGCCTAGACCTAAACTAATAATCTACCTAACCTAAGTCTAACTACTTACCTTAATTATTTATAATAATTATTCATCAACTATTTTTATTATATAGTTGTATAATTAAATAGTTGACCATATTATCATCATTTATTAAATAATATGGTGATTAGTTTTTTAAAAAATCAACAACTAAATTTATTTATCTATTAAATAATTAATCGTCATTGAATTTTTTTTAATTTTGAAATTGATTATAATTCTTATTAACATTCCATAAAACAAATAAATAAATTCAAATATAAATTTTAAATAATAAATTTTAAATGATATTTTAATTACAGTAATTATTATAATGTTGTGATAATTCATAATTAACTACAATTACAACAACAATAATAATATTGTAATTCATAGTTAGGTTAGGCTAGTTATTTAACTATTTTTATTCATATTTTTGTCTAACTTGTTGGAACTATTAAACAACCTAGTGTAATAAATATAAATTAAAAATACATATTTTGTGGTATAGTATTGTTAAATAAAAATGATTTCTGAAATTATATGATAATTTATTAATTATTATTTAAAATATATTATAATTTAATCAGAAATGAATAAATAAGGAATTTTAATAAATGAACAAATTATTGGAACTAATAGCAAAAATAAAAATAAAAATAAAAATAAATTCTAAAAAATATTAACTATGTATCATTACATTATATATTGTCAACTAAAATTGAATCTACATGGAAATAATAAATTACACATGTGTTGAACATATTCCAAAAAACAAATTACTTAAATATCCTTACTTGATATGTTGTAAGCTAAAATTGAATTTACATAAAAATTAGAAATTATGCATGTATTAAACATACACATTATTAAGTTTACTTATATTTCCAAAAAAAAATTATTTTCAAATTAAAGTGTAATATTTATATGCACAACAAAATTCATCATACATGTTATCATTCATGTATACAAAAAACATTTACATGTACCCTAATAATTAATGAATTTTTATTATGATTTTATAAATATATTAAGACATCATACGTATAAAAATGAATAAACATTAAACTTCCACAAAATTATGAATTATGTATCATTACTTGATTTTTTGTAATTTAACATTTGATTTACAAAAAAATAATAAATTACAAATATTGAACTTACATTATTACAAACTCATATTTCAAATTTTCTTTAAATTTTATTTTGAAATTAAAATTTAACATTTAGATGCATATGAAATATTTGCATCATACATAAGCATTCATTTGCACAAATAAAATTTACATGTAGTTTAATGTTTAATGAATTTTTATTGCAATTTAAAGCAAATATTAAGATATCATGTTTATAAAGATTAATAAAAATTAGAGTTCGACAAAAAAAATAAATTATGTATCGTTATTTGATATGTTGTAAATTAAGATCCAATTTACATGTAAATAATAATTAGGTGTATTGAACATGCACATTATTACAAATTTATATTTTAGAATTTCCTTAAATTTCCTTCATCAAAATTTATTATTTAAATGCACAAAAAATATTTGCATCATACATAACCATTCATTTTATACAAAGATAATTTACACATAATTCAATCTATTAATGAAGGTAGATAGTTTGTTTTGTTTTATTCTATTGTGTTGAAATTTCCCAAACCAAATTACTTCATATAATGCTATTGATATTTTTGAAAACCTAACAATGAATAGAGGTGCATTGACTTGGGTTGAATTTTTTTGGATTTACAATGCAAAGGTTATTGATTATTGAACCATTTAAAAAATAAACATTAATAAAATCATAAATAAAAATTTTATTTGAATCCAAAGGTGTACTTGGTGTTGTTGGAAAGCAATCATTGAGTTAGATTTAATGAAATTTATTTCATCATTTTCATACTTAAGGTGTAGAAAATATTGAATTTTGAATAAATTTTGAAATTCAAACAAATTACAACAAATTGGGTTTAGAAAGGAAAATGAGTTGAATGCGTTCACACTTGGGGCCAATAACACATGTTACCTTATTTATCCATGAAGGAAGGTAGTTTGTTTTGTTTTGTCATAATGATATCTTCCAAACCACTGTGTCTTAGGTTATGCTATGGAACTTATCATCAAAAAGTTTTCAATGAATAAGGGTGCAACAATTTGGTTTAGAATGTTTGGAGTTACGGTGTGGAATCTATTGATTATTGAACCATTTTTTTATTGATACTTTTGAAAAACCAAGATTGAAAACTATATTGGAATTTGGGGGTGTTATTGGTATAGTTGGAAAGTCCTCACTAAGTTTGATTTAATAAAGTTGATTTTGTAATTTTGAGACCTAAAATGTGAACAATATTATTGAATTTTTGGTGGGTACATATTATTGTTGGAAATTCAATTGAATGCATTCAAATTTGGGCCAATGACATAGGGTACATTAGTGTTTAATGAGTTTTTATCATAATTTAAAACAAATATTAAGATATCATGTGTATAAAAATGAATAAACATTATAGCTATACAATATAGTTTCACATTGTTTACCAACATAGTTGAAAGTTCAACTTGGAGACATTATCGATGTCGGGAATATTTGGCAAATGACCATGCAATTGAAAAATGCTTTCACCTACATACCAATATAGTAAATGAATCAACTTAATTGGTAATTTCCATAATTTTATTTAAAATTTAAAAATATATAGTCGAAACATAGTTGCAAATGTCATGTAGTTGAAAACTTTTGGTTTAAAAAAGGGGTTTTCTACTAGTGTCTATCAAAGTCTTCCACATTTTGTTACAAAGGCACAAATTTTGGAACAATTTAGTTTGATCTTTCCATGAGCAATTCAATATTCTTGGGAGCACATGGTTCAAAACTAAACCATCATGCAAAGTCCCGAGTATTGCCCCATTGCAAATAAACATGGACTTCCTTGGTTTGTTCTCCAATTGTTGGTCTCAATAATTATTGTGACTTACATGTACAACATCATTGGTGTAAATCTAAATGATGCATAATAACATACTTTAAATATGTACAAGGTAAAGTTTGAATATCTTAATATATATTTAAAGTGTTAACTATATACACAAAATATGTATATTCAATATATATATAACATATATACAAAAGCTAGTACAATATAATCTACACTCACTACTAGAAATTTTGTCTTTTGCAACTTGTCGCATGCAACTGCACATGTTGCATGCAACTCCAAAATAGTTGCATGTGAGACTTTTTAGTTGCATAAGACAAGTTGCAAAAGACAAAAAATTTAGTAGTGATTGTAATTATGTACAATAGATGAGAAATGTAGTTTATATAGATGTTAGTGTACACAAAGTAAAACACAAATGCATAAGTGTATAAACATGGTATGAACTAGATGCATACAATGTGCATACTTAATACAATATAATATTGTATAGTGCACAAGCTATACTACACATGTACTTGCATATGAAATTATAGCATATATATTCATGCAACATACATGTAGTCTACATTGTGTATATAGTATGTGCAATATTTCTAGGGCAACATACTATGTTTAATGTTCAAATCTAGACAAGGTACACATATGACAAGGTGTGTAAAGATTACACACCTTACAAAAAATTACCTTTCAAACATTAGTTAGTTCGCTAAATGGTTTTAAAATCAAGCTCCCAACCAATCCTTCCGTTAGTTCTGCATGATAAACACATACAAACTTGGGTTAAAAGGTCTTCATTCTTTAGTATAAAAATCAGAACTTAAACAGATTGAGCTAAGGCATTCAATAATTAGTACGCACAAAATATAATATATATATTAGTGTTGAAACTACACTATTGGGCCCACCTTATGCGTAAGTTTTTAGACCCTAAAGGCTAAAGGTGTAATAGGTCCTTGGGTATGTAGTTTATTCCATAAATGTAACAACACTAATAGAAATTTTGTCTTTTGCAACTTGTTTTATGCAACTAAAAAATGTTGCATGCAACTGCACATGTTGCATGCAACTCCAAAATAGTTGCGTGTGAGATTTTTTAGTTGCATAAGACAAGTTGCAAAAGACAAAATTTCTAGTAGTGCAATAACTTTGTCACTTTGCATACTTGTTGGCCACATAAATTAGACTTCAATGAGACTCAAACTATAATTTCAGATATATGTCAATTCGCACTTGCAAAACATTCTCATATCAATAAACCTTTTAGTATATAATAAAATCAATATATTTTACCACTACCTAAAAAACAATAGTTCAAGTTGGTAGCCCAACGCCACCTTTTTCACACTACTTGAATGCTAAATCCATGTCCCCTTACTCAATCTGTAGAGGATTTATGGTCATATTAGATCTTCCATAACAACATTCCATGCCATAAAAAATTATGAAAAGTGTAATAGAAGCACATATAATGACATATCAACATATTTCCAGTGCTTTAAAGGCAATCTTGGTGCAACTCACCTTGCAAAAAACTTAACAACAATAACATGTCATTTGGTTGCTACCCATGCACCAAATCTTCTACAAGAAATAGTTTTCCCTATTACAAGGATTGAGAATAATTCACATGTAATGTAGTTGCAGCTTTAGCTCCATCAAAGTTGATTTCTCAGATGTCCATATTATTTTCATTCCAAATCTACAAGATCCAAATACATAAGAAGAAAATGCAAGAGGCATTGAAGGCCAAGGAAAAATTTATAGTTAGTAAAATATACCAATGAACTAGAGATGCTAATAAAACAAAACCTGTGAATCAAAGGGTTACCATAAGCACATATGCATTATAACATCATGATTATTTACTGAAATTGAAGAATATAATTCCTCGTAGTTCTACCAAACATACTACATAAAAAAATTTGAATCAATCATTGGGACAAATAGACTAGACATCCAAGGATGGCACACTGAGAAATTTTTCGACAACATCAATGCATGTTATTAGCTAGATCCCATTTTTGTAATTATATGTGTAAACCAATTTCAACCTAACCATGCACAATCACCTTAATCTTGGTGCAAATAGCCTTGCAAAAAACTCAAGTTCACAATAACAACATAAGTTTTTTTGTTGTTCATGCACTAATTGTTCTACAAGTAATAATTTACCTAAATTATAAAGGTTTATAAATATACACATCATGTAGCTACACCTCAATTCAATCAAAGTTGAAATCTCAAGTGTTTGTCCTTTTTTCACTCCATATTTACCATATATGAATATACAAGAAAAAAAAAATGATGCATGGAAGGCCAAGGATAAATATGATTAGTAAAATATACCAATGAATTAGATATGCTACATAGACATTTGATTAATGTCATAGCTAGATCATGTGCTTGCACACCCAACCCAAAATAAAACTTGTGAATTAGGGGGTACCATAATCACATGTGCAATAATATAATATCAATATCCTATGTTGAAGTTAACTATGGGAATTTCTCCATAACTACTAAGCATACCAGCTAAGAAAGTACAAACTAATCATTGGGAGATAAAAAAATTACATCCAAAGATGCCACACTAAGGTTTTTTTCAACATCCAATATGTTAATAGCCATCCCACTCTTGTAAGTGGATGCACAAACCAATTTCACCGGAACCAATTAATGAACAATAATCTTTTGACAATCTAGGTATATTAGAACACATGAATTAATGAATTGGAAAATTTATTCATGGGCACCTCATAACTTTGGAATGGAAATATAAGCAACTGAAGTAGAAGTGGAATTGTGATAAAGAATATGTCCATGCTATGTTAGCTATGCATACTTGATTACCCTAAACATCAACAACACCAAAAATGCTACCAAATTTGATCCAAATACATTATAAACATGTGTATGAAAAAGTCGTATTGTTGCAAAATAAGCAACAATTCACTAAACATGACAATATATGCATCGCCTACCGGCAAATAAAATGTTCCCAAATAACTTCATTTCAGAACATGTCTATGTATAAGTGTTGAAAGTGAAACATATCGACAACTCTTAGTAGTAAACCAAGTTCAACAACATACATTACATGCAACATACTGAATCTTAGTCACTAGACCAACTTTATTAATTTGTAAAACCTTAAATAAAAGTTGCAAAGGGAGACACAAAACATATGATTAATGCCTTGATCATCAATACCAACAACATTACAATTGATGGACCCATTCCTTTCAATTGCATTCCTCCCCTTACAAATGGTCACAATAATGGAATGTGGGTGAGTAAATGAGAATTGTACATGATCTTACATGTGCATTACAACTTGCCCACCGAATTCAAAACGTTCTGCTTATTTCAACCAAAAAATCATTTGATAGTTAAAATTTTGACATACTAACTTGGAATCCTGAACATAAAAATGACTCCAAGTTCAAATGTATGGAATAAAACCTTATGGCAAGATAATTGAACAAGTTCCACAAAGTTGTATATATGTCTTCTACACGTCATTACCTTTGATTACTCTTGTTGTATGGTGTTGATCTTTTGCAAGCTAAGTGTTATTGTAATAGTTATAGTATGAAAAAATGCAGGTTAGTCCTGTAATCCAAACAACCCCTTCCTTAAGATTCAAATATGTTAGTTCCAACACAAAAACCCTTCATATAATTTTAGAGGGTTGTCATGGGGCATATCTCACATATATCCCCTAAATATAAAAGTTTTTGCAAAAATCAATAGTAGATAATCTTTGTAATTATTTTTTGGCAAGAAACAAATAGATGTGTTGATCCCCTCAAAATGATAGATCAAGGAAACAAAAACCTAATTGTTTGCATAGACCTAGTGCACTAGGATTTCAACTAAAATCTCAGATGGAAATGCACACAATCACCTGCACATCAATGACATAACTCCTAATAATTGTTTAATCCATTTAAACAAGTGCACAATGATTAAAAAAAGGTCCCATAGCATTGTGCTTTTTATGTTATTAACATGATTTCTCATATTTGCATCCTACCATTATGTTTAAAGCAAGGGAAAAAACCTGCATTTTGTAGATTACAAAAAATTTCAATATTACTATCAAAAACATCAAGACCAAAGGAATTAAAAAGCGAGCATACACATGTCCATTGTAGTCAAATTCACAGCAAATTTACAACTACGCCATGGTGATGTTACATTTGTTCAATGAATCGAACTTGGTCACAAACCTTGAGATCAATCAAAACTAAATGTTTGAACATCAATCTATCAAACATGTAACAACTTAAACTTGTAATTGCATTCTACTTATGGACCATTCGGCTTGCTCAAACAACCTTGATGACTCAAACTTGCTAAACTTTTGACTCACAACTTTGCAATAGTTGAAATAACAAACCTTGTAACTACCTTCTCTTTTGTAGGGAGGAAATCAAGATCGTGAGCATCTACCTGTTTCACAAAGTTATTTACTAGCATTGCAGATCGTAAATTGTCACAAATACAATGATATGCAAAATATGTTTAAGAACAAAGGAATGAAACCAACAGAAAAACAAGTTGTGGTAGAACCCAAGGTCTCAAATCCTTTAATACATATGGTGTGTTGCAACCCTAGCTTTGGGCTTGCGACCAAGGCTAAAGGGGTTGCAAGGTTGCGGGCCAAGAGGAAGGAAGCCCGGGAGTCAAGGCAAAGGCATTGCAAGAGTGTGGGCCAAGAGGAAGCCCGGGAGTCAAGGAAAAATGAAGCCTGGGAGTCACATCACATATTCCCGGGAGTGCAAGAAAGTGTGAGGGAGTGTGAGGGAGTGAACACTCACACTCTCAAGGCAACTCCCACTTTGGGAGATGAAGTCCCGGTGGACTTCCGAAATTTCAGAGAGCGATTGCAAGGGTCAAAACTCAATGGCTCGTGGCGTTCCTTATATCATTGGAAAGCTCTTGGAGCGTAGATGTCTAAAATGGGCTCGCTTGGCTCATTTGGACATCTGAAACACAAGTTATGGCCAAAAGAAGGGCCGGGAGTCGAACCGCCAGTTTGACTCCCGACCACAAAAAGTCGGGAATCGACCTCTTCCCGATGTCCGATTCGGGAGTGCAACACGGCGTTGAAAAGCTCTCGACAAGAGCTACAACTTTGCTTTAAACTGCATCGCGATCCGAGGTTTGCTCGCAAAGTTATGGGGCTCCAAAGTCCCGGGAGTCCCATTTGGCTATGCCGGGAAAAATAGCCATTTGGATGTGGGCTCCGTGGAGAGTCACAGAATATACTATAAGGGGGAAGGTGGTGGCTTCCCCCAAATCTGGGCCGTGGTGAGTCTTGTGTGTCCGTGTTGCCCGTGGCTCGTCCTAGCACCAAGGGTGTTTCGACTTTGCACTAACCACTTTGTGTGGGTTGTGTGCAGGCCCATGTGAACTTTTCCTAGTCCCATCCCGGAGCTCCAACACGCCCCCCCTACCCCTCAAAGTGTTGTGAGCTAGGGAGCGTGCTCCGACTCCTCCTTTTTCCGTTGCTTTCTACTTGGGCTCACATTTGAACCCTTTAAGGAGTTAGGAGTGTGTCATTTGGTATCAGAGCAAATAGAATGATATGCAAAATATGTTTAAGAACAAAGGAATGAAACCTACAGAAAAACAAGTTGTGGTAGAACCCAAGGTCTCAAATCCTTTAATCCATATGGTGGATGTGAATATGGCCATCGTTAAAAGTAAAGTTACTGAAAAACAAGTGTTTAAGAACATAGAGCTAATCAAGAAGAAGTATGTTGTTGATTGGAAAGAGGAATAGAAACTACAACAATATTTTGCTAAGACTATACATGAGATGCAAGTAGAAGACCCACCACAAAATCTGATTTTGAAAGAAAAAGCATAGTGGAATACAAGTTGGGTAGGATTGGCATAATCTGAGGTGTCCATAGAACCAATTGTATCACAAAGTTTGTGTACTAATCCTATTAACAAGATTATGTTTATGGAACAAATATTCCAAGATATTAGTAAACAAATGTTGGAGACTACCAATACTTTGAAGTTAGGTCAATTGTTAAAGATACCACCATATCTTAAAAAGTATATGTGGCAGAAACTAAAGCTAGAAAAACCTAATATTACTATTAAACATATTTCAAAGCCTAGTGTAGCCACAATGGTTGAGACACATTTTGAATTAGACTCAACAACTATAGAGGGAGATAACCAAATGGTAGTTGTCTAGGTGCAAGTTGGGAAAAACATTGTTGAAGATGTTTTGATAGATGGAGTAGCAAGTGTGAACATTATAATAAAAACCTAAGAACAAAGTTAGGTTTACCAAAACTAAGACCAATTCCATACCACCTAAGAATGGCACATTAAAATATGACCAGACCTTTAGGAATTATCAAAATTTTGAAAATTCACATGCATGGTATTCCATATATAACCACATTTATTGTTTTGAAAAACAATGTGGTAGATTTTAACTATTTTATGTTGCTAGGAAGACCTTGGCTCATAGATGCAAAGGTTACACATGACTAAGGTAACAATGTCATTAATGTTCAAGGTAATGGAACGGTCAAAACAATATTAATTAATAAGAAATTATGAGCAAAAACCAGAAGGCCCCAAGTACTTATTTGTTATGAATTGATGGAAAGGTTAATAAACGAAGAGGAAAAAATGATTTTTGAAACATAACTAAAATTATTTTCAATTGGCACAATTATTTTCTCAAAAGAAATTGTTTCATTATTGAGTGTTGGAGTGTTTGACATTATATAAACATTAAGGAATCTGATCTAGAGCAAGGGACATCAGATCAAACATCTACAAAAATAGTGCCTTCAACAATGAAATTTTAAAAAAATTGTGTTAGATCAGAGGTTTCATTAGAAAATAAGGTTTATCCAAAAACCTATTACCATCATAACCAGGATGGTATTCAAGTGGATGAAACACAAACAAAAATATAGGTACAAAATCTTCAAATAATAGGTTGGACTTTGATTGAAAAACAATAGTTTGTTAAGTTGAATTTTGGCATAGAGGCAAATCCATAATAATCAAGGTTAATTCACAATTGACAAAGGAGAAGACTAAAAAGCTTCAAATGCTACTTAAGGAGTTCAAGGATGTGTTTGCCTAGACTTACAAATATTTGAAAGGCATACCTCCAAAATTGGTTCAACACAAAATTGAATTAGATATTTCAATTCCACCAGCACATCAAACAAGGTACAGATTGAACCCTACTTATGCTACGATGGTTAAACAAAACATTGACAAATTGTTAGAAATTAAATTTATTCAACTAATAGAAGAGGCTACATGGTTATCACCCATAGTGGTAGTGCTTAAGAAGAATGTCAAATTGATAATTTGTGTGGATTTTAAGAAGTTCAATAAGGTAACAAAAAAAAATCTTTATCCTTTGCTATTTTTTGATGAGGTACTGAACATTATAGCAAAGTATGAAACCTATTCATTTATAAATGGATATTAAAGAAGAGATGCTTAGGATTATGCATAACTAGTTGGTTGAAAGGGAATTAATGATTAATAACCACAACCCCAAAAAATGACAGACTTGCCAAAAGATGAGCAACACAATGTTTAGTAGTTGCAAAAAATCTAGGCACACCAAATGTGGATGTAAGCACACCTTAACTATCACAACACTTCAACAATATGTGGAAAACAGTGTTAAACATCATTTTCTTGGAGTTCAAAATTGCTACTGCACTTTTAAGAGGCTTAGATTACAAACATTAACCCCACTGGCTAACTTTTTTACAACACCCATCTTGCTTACTATCAGTTACAGGGTTTGTTATAGGTGTGATAGCCAAACGTTTCCTAGTGTTGATAATTGCTCTTATGTTTGACATAATTGTATTTCATGTGGCCATGCAAGGAGTTACAAAGATGGCACTAGATGATGATCACATTATACGCTCAAATTGTTGGATGTTCAAACTTCAAATTCCAAGGAACAGATGTGAAAGTGGAAAATCTTTGAACATTTAAAGAGCCCAATGATTCATTCATTGTAAAATAGGCAACAACTTTCAAATGTCATATTATGTTCATTTTCCTTTTATTGCTTGAATTTGTTGTGATATAATTATTGTCATTGGGACAACCTTGGAATTGGGACTGTGGACGAGTAGCTTACACATGGAACAACTTACATGTTGATGTTATGTATCTATGTGGGTGTTTGAATGGTTTCCTATTATAGTTACACTTGATCCTTTGATATAAGTCATGAACCTTTGGTTTGAAAATGGATGCAATTAGGACATTGTCTGCCAACGTGGAGTTTAATGAAGTAGACACAATGTTAGGGGGGGGGGTGCATGACTACTTGAAGGCACTTAATGGCAAGAAGTGATTATGGACCGTGGATAAGTAGGGAGATGTTGGTGGTCATGTCCAGCAGACTATAGATCTAAACATTATATCAAGACTTTGAAGGAATTGAATGGTGGTATGAGTTATAGGTTCAGAGTCAAATGTTTAGCTATAGGTATAGTTGGTGCACAAGGATATGAGAGACAAATGCTTTGAAAATTTTGACATACTAAAAATTGTGTTGTCATATATTTTTAATCAATTTTGTGGTTTTGAAACTTTATGCATACACTCCACGTGTTAGAACCCTTTTTTGCAAGTCATTAACCCTAAAATTTCCCATATTTTTATATAAAAAAAAACCACAACGTCGAAATTGATTGAATATCACACCATAGTAGTTTCCTTCGGTTTTGGGGGGCTCCAAGATTTAACAAGGATTTACAATTTTAAAACTAGAAATTTAAAGTAATTTCCTTGTTACTTGTTGGGGTCAAGGTGCAAAACATCCCCAAAATCATCCTAGTGCCATATTTTTAAATGTATTAAAAATAATTTAAAAAGTGGAACATATAAATATAAATATAAATATTTTGATTTGTACATATTGTATTATATTTGTAGACAACTTGGTGTACATATATACGATTTGCATAGTTCATTCTATATTTATATTTACAATTTCATATACATGTAATTATAACATACAAATGTTATTATATGCATAGGATGAAAAAGCCTATTGGTGTAGCACAGTCACGAAGACAACCTTAAATCATCCATATATTATTTGTAATTACAAATACATTTAATTATAGTTACAAGCGACTTTTAATTGCAAGTAATTGCAAGAACAATGGTTGCAAACGACAACATTTCTACTAGTGTAAGTATGTAAAATTATCCATTCATTGCACATGTATGCATCACGTCCTCTTTGAATATAGAAGGGGCAAAACACTTTATTGTTAGAACTGACAATCAAATTGTTAATGATTTTATCATTACAAATGAGAAGGCAATGTATATGTTAGCAAAACAATGTTTATAGGAGATGCCTTCATTAGTGATATCTACCATCTTGTAAGAGAATGACATTACCTTCATCGTAACTTCATTCATTTTAAGAACCTGCAATCAAACCTCATAAAAATGAAGCATCACCACATGAAATTTATTGATTTTGTTCTTAAAAATCAACTAGGTTATTAGGCTTTTCTTGAATTGTATTGGAAAGGTGAAAACAAAGCAATCTCTTTTCCTCTAGTGTTTTACAACCCGATGTTCTAGACAATTCAAATAGTGGAAGGAGATTTATTCATAGTTCAATAAACTAAGGGAGCTATGGGAAAGGAGTTAAGAGAAATCACACACACCTTCCATTTTGCCAATCATTTTCCTTTCCTTGTTGCATGTAGATCTCTTGTAAAAGGCTTGCATCATCAAAGTTTCAAAACATAGCATGTAAGATTAGAGTTGCAAATCCTTCAAGCTTCCAACAATCTAACAACAATTTCGTACCATATCAATGGAAATTATACAACATGACCTAATTGATCTAGATTTCTTAAACTTCGATGTAGGGAATTATTTCAAAGAAGAAGAACCTCAAGTCCTCAAGCTTGTCAAAAAATTAGTTGCAATTCTCAAATCCCTCAAAAGATTATGATGCACAAGATGTTGTGGGGAATCATCATCATCATCATCTTTCTGCATCAATTTGATTTGTTTTGTAAAACCTTTTCTACCTAGATAGAAATTAGAAGCTTGAAGAGGTTTGAGAGCCGAAATAAAAGATGTAACAAATCCAAAGAGGACTAGCCTTCACTCTTTTGCACTATTGCCCATGCCATTCATTCTCTGGATTTTCTAAGAAGGGGGGAGGATAAACATTCCTGGTTTTGTGATATGTGGCAAAAGGTGCGAAATCCACCATTGAGCAAAAAATTTGAGTCATTCATGTTTACTTTCTATTCTCATCCACTACCTCCTCTCTTGCTATGTGTGTGTGTGTGTGTGTGTGTGTGACATAAGATGGATATGTTTGTAACCTTGCTTTCCCAATTTGAAGAGCATGTAGTTGCAAATCAACTCTTGCCCCCTAAGATTTTTTGTCATTGTCTTTGCGTGTGTGTCCATAGAGCTCCTCAAATTAGTCTCTTGGATCTAAACCCCATAAATGGAACATGGAACCTTTACTGCTATTGTTGTGGATTCGCATCCATATTCTTCTACCATAATGAAACCTTTGCATTTGAAACTCAAGATAGTATTTTCAAATGACAACAACGATCTAGTCACAAACAATAGTAATAGTAGTGACGAGAATCCCTTGCACATTTGGAGCTTTGATGACACAAAACATTTCGAAAAGCATCGAAATGTCTTGTTCGCAAGCGAGAACGCGAGATAAGATTTATGTGAAAAGGTAAGCATTAAGGTTTATAAATTAATGTTTTCAAATTATGCATCCTTGTATTTCGATCGTTATAAGATGAAAATTAGGGATTTTTAGATTATGTGTCTTTTCATATCTCAAAAAATTAGGGCACATGAATATACATGGCTTGAAGCCATAAACTTTGGATAAATCTAAAAAACATTCTTGTAAACTCGTATTTCAAAAATTCCTTAAACTTTATTTTAAATTTAAATTTAAATATTTATATGCCAAAAAAATAACTACATCACACTTAACCATCCATTTACACAAATAAAATTTACATGTAGTTTAATGTTTAATGAATATTTATTATAATTTAAAGCAAATATTAAGATATCATGTGTATAAAAATGAATAAATATTAGACTTTCACAAAAATATTTATTATGTATCATTGTTTTATACATTGTAAACTAAAATTCAAACTATGTATAAATAATAATTAGGTGTATTCAACATGCACATTATTACAAACTTATATTTCAGAAATTTTAAAATTTTATTTTAAAATAAAAATGTACTATTTATATGCAATTTTTTTTTGCATCATACATAACCATTCATTTATACAAATATAATTTTCATGCAATTTAATCTATTTATGAAGGTAGGTAGGTAGTTTGTTTTGTTTTGTTTTATCATGTTGAAAATTCAAAACCAAAGTGTTTCATGCAATGTTATTGATATTTTTGAAAACCTAACAAAAGTAGGGGTGCATTGACTTGGGTTGAGAATTTTTGGAGGTATGATGCAAAGACTATTGATTATTAAACCATTTTCTTAATAAACATTAATAAAATCATAAATAAAAATCATATTTGAATCCAAAAATGTAATTGGTGTTGTTGGAAAGTCGTTGAGTGAGATTTAATGAAATTTATTTCATAATTTTTAAACTTAAGGTGTGGAAGATGTTGAGTTTTTAATGAATTTTTTTGCTAAAAATTCAAACAAATTACAAAAAATTAATTTTAGAAAGGAAAATAAATTGAGTGTGTTCACAACTTCACACTTGGTACCACCAACACAAGTTATGTTATCTATCCATGAAGGATTAAAGAAATTAATTTGTTTTGTTTTGTCACAATGAAATCTACCAAAGCACGATGTTTTAGGTTATGATATGAAACTTATTGTTATAAAGTTCTCAATGAGAACGGGTGCAGCTACTTGGTTTAGAATGTTTGAAGCTACGGTGTGAAAGCTATTGATTATTGAACCAGTTTTACATTGGAAATTTCGGGTATTCAAGGATAGTTAAATCTGGATTCTGGTTAGGTGAACTTACAATTTTTTTAAAAAGAGAAAAAATGCTTTTACCTCAACAGAAATAGCCAGGTACCAAGGTACACGGAAAGAAAGGAAGAATCCCTCCAATTTCCGACCTGCGATCCGCGACCCTCGACTGCGAGGGGGAGCGCAGTGTGAGGGCGCATTTTTAGATGCAAGGAGAGGGGAAATGGAGAAAGTATTTGTTATTCGAAATAAGTGCAGCGAGATGCGGGTCAGGCATCATTATCACAGTATGACGATGATGCAGGCTTCTTCTTCTTCCTCTTCTTATTTGGTCACGGTGTTTTTTGTGGTTTTTTTGCTGCCTGGAGGCCTCTGGATCGAGCAATGTGCCGGGCAGTGCGGTTCGACTAGCTCTCTTGTGGGTTTCACAGCAGACTTTACTATGGTGCAACATCAACTGCGTGGCACCCTTCGAATTGTGGATGACTGCTCTTTCACGGTAAGAGTCTTTTTCCCTCCCCTATCCGCACCCCCCCTCCCGTTTCGGCCTCCAAACTCCCCCACCTAATCTGTTAAGGAGGAGATTTTTTTGCTTGATGCGGCTCGCTGCATCCTACATATAAGTTATCAATCACTAAAGAAGAAGGTTTCAATACTCAGCTGAAAGTGTTACAAATTTGTAGCAATTGTTTAGGGTCGTCGATGATTATCACTGCTGTGAAGTAGAAATGAGGAAGCCATGGGTTGTGGTTTGATCTTGTCTTTTGGAGAATTTTTTTGAACTATACATACAGGTGAACTAGAGATCTAGGTTTTTAACATTTCATACAACCTTGAAGACACACTACTTTTTACCAGTTAGATTGCACAACATTGCCTTTTCTGGCATCAGGATGATTCTTGATGGAGAACACCTCGATCAGACACTAAGAATTTTTGGAAGATTTGGACTGACGAAATACTTGGGAAGGGAAGAGTTTCACTCACTTTGAATTCAAGGTTTAGGGTTTCCAATGGACATGTATAAGATGTGGTTGTTTTGGTTTGTTGAATAAGTTAGGGTTTTACAGAACAGACCTGATGATGTATGTAAATTGGACACAGTATTCTTCCCTTATGCATTCTTGTTTTACACCACAAAAAATATCCAGTGCAATAAGTCACTCACAACTGATAGTCAATTCCACAAAACTTGTGTATTTTTCACATTGCCCCAGTGGTCTGGAATGCCAATAAACTATAAGCAGTAGTTATAGACACAAAATTCCAAGATAGGTTGATAATGTGCCTCAGACTCTTCTATTATGGACTAAGGTGACAAGCATGCTCTTGTTTGTTTGATGAACTGAATGAAATTGTGTAGGCCACATATTCATCAATCAGTGCCCTATCATCCATGACAGTAGTTGGTCTTTTTCTGTAGACAGCCATTCAAATGCCTGTGTGTGAAGTGCTTGAACTTCTTGGTAGATGTATACCAAAACAGAGTCTGGGGTAAATGGACCAACTTGGTTTTGTGGTCCTGCATTGTTCAGAAAATATGCAGCTTCTGTGAAACTGAAGAAGTCCAGTTCTTGTCAGTGCTCATCATTCCTGTTAAAGGATTTCAGATGACAAACAAACTGGACACATGCAGGTATCGAGATTTGATATGCTTGCAGGAGTGGAGGTATTCTGGTGGGGTGCTTTAGGGAATGATGTTCAGAGTCTTTTGGATGGGCAGCCTATTTCGGAGGGCAATTTGGTGGGCACTTATAGTAATGCAACTTTGCAGGTGAACTCCCAGATTAGAGCATGACAGTAGTTCTTTTTGGGTAATGTAATCACTTAAATCTGGCATCATCTTTGCAATTTCTTTGCATTTCATCTGTTCTAGTTTCCAGAAGGCAAGTGCCCTGTAAGCTTTATTTAACTTGAATTTTAGCTTTTGTGATTGAATTATGTCAATTGAGTGCAGTTACTACTGGATGGCTCCACATGGGATGAAATCAAAGTTCTTAGTGTATGGGATAAAGCCACTGCATCAGATTTTGGTCATGTAATCTTACAACCTGTTGCACCACCTCCGACAAGTGGGAGTGGAGTTTCTGCTCCCACCCCTGGTGTTGTCTCAACTCCTTTGGCAGGAGGAGCTCCAGGCCCAAGTCCAGGATTTGCCTCTAACCCCCCAAGTTATGAATATGACACTCCTCCATCAACAGCAACAGTGGGGGAATGGCAACCAACCATGTTTGATAATTGCATTGCACTGACACCTGTTTACCGTATGCGGTGGACTCTGGATGTCATACCTGGGATGGTTGATATTGGGCTTGAGTTTGCACTAACCAAAACACAATATATGGCATTTGGCTGGGCCAACCCTGAAAACACTCAACACTTTATGCTCAAGTCAGATGTGGTGGTTGCAGGAATTGATGATAAGGTCAGCATCATTAGGACTTCTCCAAGTTTTTAACAAAGTTATGAAATGGATATGGGTGCTTCTTGGCAGATTAATCTCTCACCAACACTTCCAACTGCTAACTGATTGCTGTTGTTGGTCCACCTTATTGGGATGTGTGAAATCCAATTTGCTGGGATTAAAACCCTACAATCAGACCTGTGCATCATTGATTTATAACCAATGTAGAGATACCAACTATACATGAAGTGATGAATCCATTTTTACTTGCTGGAAATGAGACATGGCAAGAAATGAGGACCAATCTAGAGCTTTCAGGTGTCATTGACTATGTCTTGTGTGCAGGGTATCCCAATCTCAGAAGACTACTACATCAGTTCATACAGTGAGTGTAATTGGGACAGTGCAAAACCCGCAGGTGTTTGTCCCGATTCAGTTTTTGCAGGCAGTACAAATTCAAACTTCAACAACTCAAAAATGCTTTATGGCCAACAAGTTGATGGTATTTTATTTGCCTTCACAGTCATTAGGGTTTAGTTAGTTTGAGCACTTATAATATGAAGTCCTCAAGGATTCATTTTGGCAGTAACACACACATCAACCACCAGATACACTAGGCTGATTGATCTGAATAAGATGTTTGTGATGCTGTAGTGATTGTTTGGGTCATTCATGCAAGACATAGGCCTTGCAGGACCCCATGAGGTGAAATCTTATTCACAGCTTGTGAGCCATGAAATTGGGGCTGCAGTATCTGCGAAATATGCAAGAAGAACATGGCTTGTGTATTTCACAGATCACATAGTGGAGATCTTTATGTGCTTTTGAAGAGGATTCAGATATTTTGTATCACTGATGAAAAACCTTGTGAGATCTCTGAGGGTATAGTGGGAGCCTCGGTGATTTTGTAGGAATCACTCTTGTTCGATACCGGCGTCCACTAGAAAGTGGAGACATCAAATATGACGTGTCTATAAATGTGACAGACAGCATGACAGTTATATGGGGAATGGGCACTTTGGCAGCTGACAATGCACGAGTCCATTTTACACCTCAGTTTCATGGGATGCCAAGGGGGGTCAAATTTGGGTACCGAAATCTGACGCTTAGCAGCTTCACAGACGAGTGTAATGGCCCCTTAGCTGCTTCAAATGCATCACAAGGAAATAATGTTGTTGCTGATCGTGGCACTTCTCTAGTTGTGACATCTGACACTGCTTTACAGTACCCAAATCCACCTAATCCTGCAAAGGTGTTATACATAAACCAGAAGGAATCACCTGTGTTAAAGGTTGAGCGAGGAGTTCCAGTCACTTTTTTGGTTGAAGCTGGTCATGGTGTATCATTATATATTACATCAGATCCAATTGGTGGCCATGCCGGCTTGAATGAAAGCATTTATGCGGGTGGACCAGATGCTCATGGAGTGCCAACATCTCCAAACATGCTTTCTTGGCTCCCTGATCATAGCACACCCAATGAGGTCTTTTACCAGGTGGGATATAGGTGCATCTATGATTACAAGGAACAGAGCTAGGTTTTCACACACACGTTAACCTTTTCCCAGTACACTCTTTGTTTTCAGGACATCCAAGAGCCTCACTTGTAAACTTGGCTTTCCATTCTACAATTTGGTTGATTCTTACCTATGTCCTGATATTATTGTGGGTCTTTTAAGTTTTGTTGTATTTATTGTAGTCGTATTTCCAGCCAAAAATGGGCTGGAAAGTGCAAGTTGTGGATGGTGGACTTTCAGACATGTACAACACCAGCACTCTTCTTGCAGATAGTCAAGTAAGGCCCCTAATTCCAGATGGTTATTCTGGGCAGTTCTGGAAAGCTTATGCTTGATTAGTGCTGATCAATTTTTTCTCTTTTGGTATGGTTGGACAAAATTAACCTGTAAGGATCTGAACATTGGACTCTAAGCCACAAAGTTTTCAAAACTGGGCAGGTGACACTTTTTTGGACATTGACAAGCACAGAGATCTTTTTAGCTGTTCGTGCAGAACGCAAAAGTGGATATCTTGCAATTGCATTGGGAAGGTGTGTTTCATTATTTTCTACCATGTTGTTCAATTTCTAGATTGCAGTAAGTGTGACTTTGGGTACCATGTGGATCAACACTCCCTTGGATGCTCAATATTTTTATGGACTCCAACTAGACTGATGTATTCAATTCTCAAAGTTGAATGAGTCAGTGATGTGAAATTTCCATGTAGGGCAAAGTGGAATCAACTTTTGTGGGTCTGTTGGTGTAGGTGCTCTGGCTGTGGGTTCTTTTCCCTCTTTGTTACCATAAACTAATTACGAAGTGTGGGTGCTGGTGGGGTGGGGGGATTACAGTGGGATGGTGAATTCCTTTGCATATGTGGGCTGGATTGACAGTGAAGGCATGAGTCATGTTGGGACATACTGGATTGATGCAAAAGATGCATCTGGCATCCATGCAACTACTGAGAACCTGTCAAACAAAAAGTGCGAGAGGCAGAATGGGATAATCACTTTTGAGTTTAGTAGGCCATTGAAGCCTCTCTGCCAAACTGGGAAAGAATGCCGAAATGTCATTGATCCAATAAGTGCACTCAAAATGGTTTGGGCTATGGGTGATGAATGGTCTGGTATGTGATCTGTCTCTTTTCTGTTGCTCCACCCAAAACATACTTTTTCATCTTCTCTTGAATGTTTTGCCTTTCATCTTGGTGATTGAACTAAAACCTTTATGCAGATAGTTATTTAAACCATCTATTTTGCACATGTGTTGAAGTTCCTTACTTTGGATTGCTTGAACCACAGTTGTAAATTGTTAGGCCATGCTTCTCTGGCAGTTTATTTTTAAACTTCAGACTGCAGTACCCTCCATAACCTCTACTCATAACCATTTGCTAAATTTGGTCAGGAGATCTGAGTCCTTTCTTGTCCACTGCTAGAGGCTCACTGTTGCCCTCTAATCTTGCATCTAAATCCCAGACCATGCTCCTACTTTATCAGCAAACCTACAGTTTATCAAACATTTTGGACCTTGAATTGGGGCTCTTCTACCCTGCAACAATTTTGTTGTTCCACTATAAAGTTCAATGGTTGGTTCTTGCAGATAATTTGACAAATGGAAATGTACACACTGTAGTAAGTAGCATGCCTACTTTGATCTACTTGGCTAGTGGAGCTGCCAAAGTGGAGGAACTGCAACCTGTTTTGGCTGTATTGGCCCTAAACCTGCCTGTATCCTTTCATGGAATCTTGATTTTGCATATAAGGATGTGAAAATATGTTTAGTTTTACTGTCTTTGTGGTACAATTTTTGGTTACAGTATTATGTAGTCCTGTTCAGGCTGTAATAGGAACCTAAGCCTTTGAAATGGGCAATGCTGAGCAGGTACATGGGTTTATGATGTTCCTTGCATGGGGTTTATTCTTTCCGGGGGGCATGATGGCAGCCAGATATATGAAGCATCTGGATCAGTGGTTCCAGTAAGTCTCTGTATCTCCTATGAGCATAGAAGGATGCAAGTAGATCACTTAAATATGAATGGTGAATAGGACAACACATACTAATGGAGTATGAGATGAAAAATTCAGATATCCTCGATCTAGTGGGGACATTTAATCTGTGAGTTGGTAGGTTCCAATAATGGTGCTTCCTCAACACTGCCATAGGGGAGTTAATCATTTCTTTGTTGGCTTCTTCTTTTCATATTTGTTCTACCACTCACAGCTAGATATCTTCTGTTCAAATTTGCATATTGTTGTGCAATTGGATTGTTACTGAGAACCTTTGAGCTGCCTTTATGTTGCAGAATTCATGTGTATGCTCAAGCTTCAGGGATTTTTGTTACACTTTTAGGTCTTCTATTTGCAGTAGCTGAGTTACAGGGGTATGTATCTTCCCTCTGTGCTGCTTCTTCATGATTGGATGAAAACATTCATCAGTTGTTCTCATAACTCATGTCAGTTGGGCACATGAGGCTGATGCTCTATTTGCAACTTCTGGGTAGCAATGATTTACTCTTTTAGGGTTGATGTTTAACCCTCTATGTAGGCCTCTTTATGCCTTAGGCTGCTTGCTTGTACAGGGGCAAGCTAAAATGAAGCTTGTTGCAGCTTGAATGAGGAAATTATTGGCTTTTCTGGTCTCTTGAGGGCTAACCAACATCATGATTGAGCTTCCTGTTGCTTTCAGAAATGCAGCAGAAACTTGGGGTGCATATTCTCTTATAATTGTTTGCCTGAAATTTTGGGTACATTATATCATGTACTTAAATCTATGCCCACTGCTGGGAGCTGATGATGTCAGCAGGGAGTGATGGCAGCTAGTCACTGCTATTCATGGTCAAGGTGATGGTCTGATACTTTGTGAGTACCTCATAAAATTATGACTGCACTCATTTTTGTTGTGTCAGTTTTGGTTTTGCTGGAATGGACACAATTCTTGCCTTCAAACTGTTATTGTGCAGTTTTCTCTGCAAACTCATAGACATACTATCCTAGGTTGAGCTGCTTATCTCACTTGTGCAGGAATTTGTATTTTCTGTTGTCAGCTTACTAAGAATTGAGCTCATTGAAGAAATCACTGCACACCAATCGCTTTTCAATCTTGGATTTAGTGTGATCTATATCTTCAATACTCAGAGTTATCTGCTTTAGACTTAACTTAGAAGGAAGCTGCCACTTTGTTGGTTTTGCAGCCTGGATACAGGAAATAAACATATGAAATTGGGGATCACCTGCATATTACTAGCTTGCTTTCAAGCCAGTAATGGCCTTGTGCGACCAAAAAAGGCAACACCGGGAGAACATGACCGATTAATTCGCAAAATTTGGGTTTACCTGCACCAGTAAGATGTCATTTATTCAGTGTGATATTGCCATACACTGACCCATGAATTATGATGTATACAGTGTTAGTCTTTGCTGGAATTTCAAATTAGCCAAAAGTAAATCAGCTCATTGAAAAACCAGCCTTCTTTAGGACAGTAGATGCACCCCCAATTCCACCTGCTTTGGAGATGGGAAAGAAACACATTACTGGCTGTTTTTTCCAACCTTAGTGTATAAGGCTCCACCTTACATATTTCTAAAATTTTCTGACTTTTGGATTCTCTACCCTCTTAATTAGTTTGTTCCAGATTGGGGTTGTGTCTACAGTATCATTTGACAGTTGTGCTGAACTGCGTGCAGATATATGGGGAGAGCAGCTTTAGGGCTAGGGTTTATAACCCTTCTTACAGGTATTACACAGTTGGGAGAGAGGGATGGATTTGATCGTGTTAGGAGTTTGCAGGCAGCATTGTTTGCATGGTTCCTGCTCATCACTGGATTAGTCATGTACATTGAGATGTGCAGAACAAGGTTCCTCCTTACTCTACTTTACTATCACAATTTCCATTGCTCACTGTGCAAATTTCCTACTGTGGATCACACTTACAGTCATCAAAACACTCTAGGCTGATGTTCAGAAGACTTTGCACATAAGTGGTGTGAAAATATGCTTGTTACCTGTATTTGGAGTCTGATTTAAGGTGATCAGGTGTGGCCTAAGTTCAGTCTTGTAGGTCTTATGAGAGACTATTGGATGGTGTGGCATGGCAAAATCTCAAATGGACTGGGCATGCAATAGAATTAGAATTTGATAACATCTGTTTCATGGTCAAGCAAAGCACAACATATGTGGACATTGCACAAAACATATTTGAGCAATTCCAAAACCTCAATTGTCTCTCCTTTTTGTCTCTTCAGTGCATAACCTTGAAACACCTGGTTGTTGGATTCTTTATTAGTTCTTTTGAAACATGCTTCTGGTCTGTTAATGTCAGTAAACACCTTTGGGGCATTGACTGTGGTAATTTGACCAACAGGAGGCTGGAATATGGATACAAGATTGGTGATAGTGTGTTTGAGCAAGGCCATATTATAGGTGAGGAGGAAGAGGATTCCAGAGAGCTTTTACAGAGCTCCTTTCTAGGGCACACCAAGAACTCACAAGAGCGATCTGAGGCACTGGGTATGGAGGTTCAATTGGAAGCATTTTAGCAATTCTCTTAGTGGATCAAAAATGTCTCATGATGCTGTGAAATTAGATCATATAGGGATGCTGCTTGGTGAATGTCAACAAATTGTAGACATACCACTTACACATCAGTCATTTGTCTGCATGATGAGGCTGTAGAGTCTTTTCTTGAGCTCAAACTTGAATTCAGTTTTGAGTGCTGAAACTTATGTGAAGCAGGTTCATGTCCTTTACTCTCTGTATACTATACCAAGTTTATGAAGTAGACCCAAGGTAGTTCAAAATGATTGTTGGTTGCTCAGAGCCAGGGCTGATAAACATCTATGTGCCAGGGATTTGTCCCTATAGATTTGCAGTTGTAAGTCACATTCTCCTCACATTTGCAAATGGGTAGGTGTTTTTTAGGTGCATACTTAACCCCTTGTACCTATTCTTGTGCACATGGATAAACAAATGTATATTTTTGGTCTCAAGATTTCTTTGAAGTTCTTGGTGGAAGCTTTCTTGCCAAATTGCTACTGGTTTGGGTTATTCAAAATCCTTCATTTTGCCAACCTAAAGAGACTGTTCTATTCCTTCTGTTTATTCATTCCTGTTATGCCTTGTTGCTGTGGCCTTTAGTTTATTGGATCATTCTCTGAGTTTTCAATGAAGTTTCTTTTTCTTTGGTCTTTTGAGGTTAGTCTTTAGAACTTTTCTTTGAAGTTCTAGCAGAGTCTTGTGGAGATTTACAATTTGAACTGCAGGGTGGTATGATTAGGGTTTAGGGTCCTTGCTCTAGCTGTTTAGAAGATGGTTCATACGCACAGAAGAGTGCAGAGAACAGAAACAAATTGCATTAGGAAATCCGAACATTGCAATTTGGTAGTACTCAGGTATGTCAGTTTTCTCATCCACCTTTGTGTCAAGCTTTCATGTTTACTGTTAAAGCATTGACAATACTCCAAAATGTGTTATCACCAGGATGATTCAGACATTAAGCTGGAACAAGGTGTAATAAGATTTGTGTGTTGTGTGGCATGAACAGATAGAATGCAGGATTTTGGGACATGGTGGTGAGAACATGCCTCTTGCAGTCCAAATGCTGCTTTTGACAATGCTGAACTCTACTCTTGATTTCATCCTGAAAGATTTGAAGGTTTTTGAGGATTTGGATGACTCTGGTTTCTGAAACTTATGTTCTTTTCAGGATCTTTTCTGAATGCTCGATACATAAATTTAATTAAAGAGGAGTTGCCATCCTACAAGGCCAGAACAAAAGTAAACCATGACATGAGAAACCTAATTTGCATTCTCCAAATCTAATTCCCAAACCACAATTAAGCTTTCTACCTAACCCCTGAACTCTATACCCAAGATAGGGACAATCTGCAGGCAAACTTGTATGATACACACCTTGTGTCTTCCTCCCAGCTCTCATTTTCAATTGCATAACTAAAACATTTTTCCAGTCACAATTGATACGTGTTTTTCTCATAAACATGTTGTTGGACATGCCTCCCCTAATAATTCAACTTTGCAAGCAAGTAGGAGAGCATGTTGGGGTGCACACAAGGCAATGTAGCTACCACATGAGTCCATGAGTGTGAGTGGCAAGCTTGTGGGCGATGAGCTTGTGAGCGTGAGCTACGAACATGTGAGCTTGACTTCATGAGCAAGTGAGAATCTTTTTTATAGAATCTTCTTCTCATGTGGATGGAATATTCATGTTGATTCATGAGATTCCTATTGTCACATCAAAAGAACATCTTGCCACATGAAGGAATATTCTTATAATGTGGCAATGATAATTCACCTCGTCATCTAAAGGTTGTTTTGGTCATATTATACTCCCATTTTGTCTTATTGTATATAATGACTATGGCTAGGGGCCTTGCTTGGTAAGAATTGTAACTAGAATAATGAACCAAAAGTTTGACATTGTTTGTAATGATTCAAAGGTAAAATATTTTTATATCAAGTATTGGACATGTTTTCAATACAGAAAAGACAGAGTTTAAATCCCAATTCATGGCAACCAAACTTCCATAATGAAGACTGATATCATTTATATTGTCTCAAGTAATACACCTTCACATATTTTTTTGTAAATGCTTGGATGTCATTTCCAAGCATGAACCATTACTTATAAGTGCTATCATGATCCAACAAACAACAAACTCCATCACAACTCCAAGGGGGGAAATGAATGAAAATTTTAAACTCTTCACAAAACATGACATGTTGCAATACATAGTACAAGTGTTTGCAAGGCACCCATTTCATTTATTGGTCCTATGAATTGGCAACCATACCCACAAAATCTAAGCAAGTACAAGTTGGGAATTTCCCAATTGTAATTTCATATTGCCTCCTATTTGTAGGACAACTAGACAAAACGTTGTAAATTTGTCCATATCCAAGTGTGGGAACCTCCAATGGTGGGTTGACAATTGCTTCTAAAAGACAACCAACTTCCCACTTATTAGTATGTTGTTTAGACATGTTAAATGGGATTGTCCATCAAATAGTCTTACCATTGCATGTTGTAGGCCATGACATTGCATCTGATAGTTGATGTTTTGGAACAAAAAAATTTCCACCAAATAGACTTTAAGGCTAGATAGATTGGCATTCCTTAGAAACAAAGCTTGCTTCTTCAAAAGATCTATTGCCTAGTGAATGGAACAAATTCAACAAGGCAATGATTAGTTAATGAATGACAAGCTTTCAACAAGGCAATTGATGAGCTCATTAGGACTAAAACTATTGGTCATTTGATTTTGAATTACTTTTGGAGGGAAGAGAACTTAGAATGTGTTTTTGGAATTTGTGGGAGTTGTTTTTTTTACACATAGAGTTATACTTAGAGAGCTATTTGAATTAGAATGGAGACACAATATAAGTTTAGAGTTCTATTGGTATTTAAAACCATAGATTTTTCATGGTTTCAATTTTAATTTTTACTTTTGAGACTACATACTTTTGATACGTTCAATTTTGAGTAAAGAAAGTAGTATGGATTTGATGAAGAAACATGGATTGCATTTTGCATTTGTTGTATTTTAGTGTTATGATAATCTAATTATGTTTTGACTACATATTCTATTTTAAGAAAAAATTGAATTTAAGGAGAATACACAATAGATGTAAGAAAAAAATTGTGTAAAAAGAGCTACCAAAATTGTTTTGAATACTGAAACCACAAAATGTAAGTGTTGAAATGGGTAATTTTGAAGTAAAATTTGTATTGTTTTAAATAGGTAGATAACAATTATAGGATAAAATCTATGCTTACAATTCAGTGACCATCTTGAGGACAAAATTGTTTTTGAAACAAAAAACAACAACAATATTGTGAGCAATTTTGGATTTATTTTGAAAGCATTAATTTTGTAGATTTTGAAAATTAGAAGAGGATATATTGTTTTATGGTAGATTTAAATTTCTAAATTTTTTCGAAAACAAAAGACAAAGGTCTAAGTAATGAAGGTTGTAAGGATGTAAGTCAAAAAGTATACCAAAAAACAAAGAAAATTCAAATTTTGCACAACAATATGAATCAATTGGTGATTTGAAGTTTGCAGAAACAAATGGATCAAGTTAGGCAACAAAACATGGATTTTGATTTTGAATAAAATTGGGATTTGTAAACCAAGATATGTATGAAAGGCCAAATAAGGGTACAATTTTGGAACCCAAAAGTTTGCAAACAAAAGAACAACCTGCATGACATTAGGTGTCTTAAGTGGGAATGGGAGTGAAAAAATAAGTATGGACATGGGGTCCACAAAGACGTCATGGGTACAGAAGGCGATCTCCAATGAAGGGGATTAGGTTTGAAATATACCGGAAAAAAAAGGGTATCCATAGTTTTCAAACACCATCTATTATTCAAGAACATGGGGTTGAGATAAATCCAAAGGAGGAACTGTTATTGGCAGACCTTTGAGATTCTTCAAGTCCATAATCTATGAATAGTTGGCAAAGTGATTACAACATATGCACAAATGTACCATTTGTGTACCAGTTAGCATCACCATAATATCATGAACTAGTAGAGGACTAGGATGTGGAAGATAACTATGATCCCAATATTCCATAGTGGGTAGATATGAATTACACAAGAACTTATGTGATGCATAGGTGAATGTTATAGAGGAAGCATTACCACCTCATAGAAACAACATAAACAAAAGAATCGAAAAGGACAAAAGGAATCCAGAATGTAAAAGTTATGATTTTGAAGATTGAACCAAATTGGCTCAAACTCTTTCTAGAATTTGTGTTTTTTGTAGAGTTAGATGACATGTTATCACAAAATGTCCATAAGTTGATCATGAAGTGCAGGATGGATTTGTTAGACATGGTGGGACAACATATGTTAAATAAAGACTTTGTAGACCAACCACAGATGAAAAAACAAGTTTAAAACGGTCTAAATAATAGGCTACAAGAAATTAATTTGAGTGAAACACAATTTGTACAAAAAAAATTGGGAATTCATAATTTTCCCAAGGTTAATAGGGCAAAACCATTTTTTATAAGACCGAATTTTATACCAAAGAAAGTATAGATGAATGTTGTAAAGTTGGAAACTAAGATGTTTCAAAAGTTCACACCATTATCCAAAAGGCTTAGATTGATGAGTGGGATATTTTAGATACCCATTATTGTCTCACAAGAAAAACATATTAGATTTGTGATGCCAAATACAACTACTGTAGCATGTAAGCCTAGACAACAGTTGAGCCATCGAGGACTCAATTTGATAATGGTCAAGCTACGTACTAATGAGTACTCAATTTGGAAGAAGAACAAAGCAAATCTATGAGGATCCAAGCCAAGTAACAATACTCATTTCAAGACCTCAAATGGGTTACACAATGCCAATCATGATGACTCACTAATATAATTCCAAACCAAAAAATACCCCAAAGTGATAGGGGGTCAAAAAACCACTTTGGTTTTATAGGAAAAGTCAATTCTAACAAATCCAATATGATTAGGATGATTTTTTGACCAACCTTAGGGTGGTGCTTTTGATCAACCCCAAGGGAATGCTTTTGATTAAAATTTATGACTAGTGGTAAAATGTGACATGTTATAAGGTCATTTCAATGCCCCACATGTCATCATTTGATTAGTCAAATCACGAGTCAATGGGTTAATAAATAAATCAAAAATGTAGGTAGGTAGGTGATGACCTAGCTTACCCTAAGCTAGTCTACCCCAACCTGGCCTAACCTAACCTAACCTGTTTAATCTACCTAGTCACTTTAGCTTCTCAACATACACATAGGTTGCAAATGTTAGGAATTGAACCTCTCACCTTCACCATAAGAAACCAAGTCTTTACCAATGGATTACACCATCAAAAAATGACAAATTTTGTCAAGTTTTTTATTTCACATGTTACAAAATTGCAAGAAAGTAGTTTGATAAATCTAATGGCTAAATTCAATGGCTAAACTTACTTAATGACTAAATTCAATGACTAAATTAATGGTTAAACCTATTTAATGACTAAATACAATGGCTCAACTTATTTAGCGATTAAATCCAAAGGCTAAACTTAATGGCTAAACTTATTGAACTACTAAATACAATGGTTAAATTTAATGACTAGACTTATTTAACAATTAAATCCAATGGCTAAACTTAATGGTTAAACCTATTGAATGACCAAATACAATGGCTAAATTAATGGCTAAACCTATTGAAAACTAAATCCAATGGTTAAACTTATTTAATGATTCAATTTAATGGCTAAACATATTTAATAACTAAATCCAATGGTTAAACTCAATGGCTAAACTTATTTAATGACTAAATCCAATGGTTAAACTTATTTAACGACTAATCTTATGGCTAAATTTAATGGCTAAACATATTTAATGATTAAATCCAATGGCTAAATTTAATACCTAAACCTATTTAATGATTAAATTTAATGGCTAAACTTAATGGCTAAACATATTTAATGATTAAATCCAATGGATAAACTTAATGGCTAAACCTATTTAATAATTAAATCAAATGGTTAAATTTAATGGCTAAAATAATTTAATGATTAAATCCAATTGCTAAAATTAATGGCTAAACTTATTTAATGACTAAATCTGATGGCTAAACTTAATGGATAAACTTATTCAATGATTAAATCCATTGGCTAAATGTATTTAATGACTAAATAAAATTATTAAATTTAATGGCTACATTTAATGGCTAAACATTTTTAATGATTAATTTTAATAATTAAACTCAATGGAAAAATATATTGAATGATTAATTTTAATGGAAAAACTTAATGAATAAATCTAGTTAATGATTAAATTCAATGATTATGATCAATGGCTAAACTTATTTAATGACTAAATTCAATGGGTAAATTTAGTACCAAATATTATTTAATGATTAATTTTAATGGCTAAACTTAATGGTTAAACATATATAATGATTAAATGATTTGCTAGTTAATATAATCTAAGTGGCTATGTTACCCAAATTTTGTAAAATGTGACCTAATAGGTTATAGATTTAAGCAGTTTGTTAAACTTAACACGTGATCTAACCTATGACATTAACCTAACTAGTTACTGAACTTGACAGGTAGTATTATGCTAGGTTAATAGACAGGTTGACATGATAATCAACTGATAGTTTGTAGAATAAGTGGTAGAATAGGAAATTGAACAAGTAGTGAACAAGGTGCAGTTTTTTGAAAATTTGGATTGTTAGTTTAAGTATTAGTTAATAAATGTTTAAATATTCAATTATGACTATTTTTTAAAAATTAGTTAGTATAAGACTAAGAGGACAAACTTGCTTTAGAAAAGGAGACTTGTGATTTTACTAAGATTTTGCATTTATCTTTCACTTGAAACATGAAGCAATTTTTTTTAGCCAACTTTTTTGAAGCTATGTGAAAATTGACTACATGTTAGTTAGGAATTGTAGATAATTTTAGTTTTGATAGTTTAATTATATGTGTTTGTTGTTTTAGGAACTTGTTGCTGGAAAAATCAAAAGTTGAAAACTTAATGGAAATTTTAAAAATTGATTAACATTTGGTGACCACAAAGTGGATTAGAATTTAGAAGAAATCACATTTAGAATTTCTAGTTAGATTCAATAGTTTTAGTAGATCAGGTTGAAAAACAATCATGCTTGAAATTCTGATTTATAGAATGTTTACTTGTTTTGTGTAATTTTTAGGATTCAAGTTGATTTTTAAAATTTCATTTGAAGCATTAAAGGAAACAGTGTGAGGTTAGTGCATAAGTTTTTGAAGGAAACTAATGCCCAAATTATAAAGGAAATTTTCTACATTTTTTTTATTATTGGAAGGGGCTATTTGAATTTTATGTTCAAAAATAATTGAGAGGCTTTCCTAAAACTTGTCGATTTCAAAAAATGTCAAGAGCAGTTACTAAAAGTCTTAGAAAACAACTATAACATGTTACACATCAACGTATTCCAAAACCTAAATAAGAGCAAGATGAATAACAAGTGCAACCTTTGGGAAATGAACATGTGAATACTCCAAACACAAATGCAGCATGGAAGGGGGAAACCAATGAACAACATCAAAATGCAACAAAATCGATTAAGTAGAAAGACCTAACCATGCATCAACCACTCATCAAGTAACACCACACACATCAACCCAATCACAAGCAGTGAATGTTCATCATGATGACAATCATGAACCTATTTAGTTGTTTGATGCAATTGTTTCTATAAGACAACCATGGTGATCTGCAATCCCAGGTTATTATTTACCCAAAATTGGTGCATTTACACCAATTGCAACATGTGTTGGTTTTCGAAACCAACCCCTAATTACCAACATCAATTTGGTACCCACTAATTCAGAGGTGGAACAATTTCAACTATTCAATAGGTTGGAGCAGCCTCATCACATCAACTAAGAACCCTTTAATCAATCAATTTCCATACCAAATTTGGAACTTGTTGAACCTTGAGCAAGACCAATGATTGTTCATAAAAAAACCACATACCAACAAGGCTCATGGCTAGTTAGATTTGCACTTAGTCAAAGTGAAAGATCACAAGTACCACACCATAAACTAGTTTCAAGAGGAAACCAACATGCTGGAATTATAACCTTTTCACATTGTCAACAAGAAGGACACGTTCAACCATTGCCCAATTGTTGATGATAGACTAAGGTAGTTATTAAAGGAAAAGATGATGAATATTCATCAACCTATTTTTCCAAACATTACAACAATAGTACCCAATGTGTCTATATTAAGAACTGAAGCCATGAATCCTAGTATAGGTTATATAACAATACATGTTAATTATCAAACAACTTGGTCACAACCTATTACACCAATCATACCAAGCAAAATCAGCATGTGACCTACTTCAACATACTCAATGTGGTATAATGTCATACCTTTTTTTGTGCCTCGAGGTCCTAATTTGTATCTAGTATACCCAACTGGAACAAAAGGACTTTATCCTTTAATGTTTAGGAATTATACAAGTTATGTACCTAGGTATGTGTACCCAGTACTTGAATAACTTATTGTACCACCAACACACACGCCACATTATGTTGGAAATCAGTTTCCTATAATGGTTCAACCAATGACCAACATGGACAAACAACCTATCCAACAACCTATTATTACATTAGTACAACCACTATACATGTTAATACTAGTTTACTAATTTATTTTACCTAGAAATTCTACTCACCAACCATTAGATGGAGGACAACTTGGAAATTCACTTGGAGGAAGTTCACTTGAAGGAGATCCGCCTAAAGGACCACCTTTTAATCCATATGTTGGATTTTTCGGATGGCCAGCACCTGACCCACGTATGTTTATACCACCATGGTATCAACCACATGTTGTACAACTTGTATCAGAACCAACAACCAAACAACCATACATGAAGCTACAATATCCAACCTATGTCAAAGACACTAATTCGGATGCTCACATCAAAGTGATCAAGAAGGCCATTAAAGCTAATGGTGAAACAATGGAAGTTGACATCATCAACATGTTTGGTTTTATTCTCAGAGATAATATCTTTGAATGGGGTGAAAACTTTGTTCAAAACCATCCAAATTGCACTTTTGAAAAGTTGGAGCAAACATTTTGTAAATGATTCAAAACTATGAAGAATGATGAAGAGGTCTATATGCAATTGTGAAACATATAACAATAAACTGCCAAATGTGTTGAGGTTTACTCAAAATGCTTATTGAAATTAGTTAATTGTTTATAGATTAAAACAACAAATGTTTTTTCACCACTATTTTTCAAGTAAGTTTATTGCCTTACTTGAGATTAACAACTACATGTATGAAGAGAGCTACTTTGGTTGAACACAAGGAAACCTTTGTAGTATGTGAGGAAAGTGTACATGTTAATTTGAATTACAATGCTCTACTAACCAGAGGCTAATATAGTAGTTAAACATGCAGTACTTGTTATAGCTAAATCAATATTAACCTATACCAATTGTGGTAAAATAGGTCATACATTCGAAACTTGTCATAATTGGAAAAAAAGAGGTACCAATTGTACCAACCGCCATAGTTAAGTCTATAGAACATGTAGTAGAAATTAAAACCCAACTTGCTAAACCAATTAGAAAACCTATTTGTTATCCCTAAATAATCCATTCTAATGTAGGTCATAGATTTGGAAAATGTCCCAGGAATATTGAAGTACAAAACATGTTCAGAACTAAATTTGTTAGTTCTAATATTACAATGACATTTAAATCAACTAAACTTGACAATGTGATAATCAATGTGGTAGGGTTTAGGGTCAACAACTATAACAACAAGTGTTAAAGGAAAAAGAACTAATCAAAGCCAAAGGAGCTGAAGATTGGCAATAAAAAAAAAGTATACAATATTCATTTATTAAAATTATCAAACAATTACAACGTGGTGGGAATGATAAACAACCTACTACCGCCAATGAGGAGGTTGGAAAGTAATTAGGTTGGATTGTATGTTAATTCCACTACAACTCAACCAATTGAAAACAATCAAACCAATGATGTAAATCAACAACTTGTGACAGAATAACATGCTACAATAGAAAAGGCTTTGGAAGAAACTTTAAAGGACATCAATAAACAAGTTTTGGAGATCACCAAGTATACATTGAACTTGGGACAATTGTTGCAACTGATATTTGATATTACATACTTACCCTATTACCATTAAAACCTACTTTATTAGAACTGACAATTGTTTCAATTGCCATTGATCATCAAATGGCAGTGATATAATTTCAAGTAGGAAAAAACTTTATAGAAGATGTACTTCTAGATGGTGGTTCTAGAATCAATATCATTACAGAGAAACTAAATGTGTAGTTAGGTTTATCAAAACCAAAACCAACCATACAACTTACACATGGTTGATCAAACCATTACTAAACCTTTAGGTCTAATTAAAGATCTTAGGATTTTTGTTCATGGAATATCTTATGTGATAACTTTTATTGTGATACAAAGTAGTGTCTAGGATTCTAGTTACTCTATGTTGTTAGGTTGTCCTTGGCCAAAAGATGTTAAAATGTCTCATGATTGAAGCAACAAATAAAGAATGGGTATAATTTGAACTATACCTATTACAAAAAAACTTGGAGCACCAACTAAGTGTCCAAAAATGTTAATATGTTATGATTTCCATTCCAAAATATTTGACAAGGAAGAAGATTTAATGTTTGCTATTGAACCAGGATTGTGTTCAATAGGGACCATATCTATTCCTACACAAGGATAGAACAACTTGTTAGTTTGATTTCATTAGCATGTTTGAACTTAGTTGAATAGGTATTTGTACCTATTGAACCTATATTTGTACTATTCATTTCATAAACTTGTCAAATCGGTATCTATATTACCTATTCAAATAATTATACCTCCTGATACTTTCAAATAACATTTTGCTAAAGATTTTGTTTCAATCTAAAGTAAAAAAAATGGAGATTAACGAGACACCTACTTAGATAAGAGTTCAAAATATTCTCATGGACTATCACAAAACAAAAGCAACTTAATAGATCAACATGGGTTCTGAATAAAACTTGCAACATATTAAAATCAATGTTGATTTGGAATTTGTTGTTAATTTCCAACTAATTGAATTACTGGAGTTCAAAGACATCTTTGCATAGACTTACAAAAACCCAAAGGGCATACCACCTGAAATAACTCAAGATTGGATTGAATTGGACACATCAATACAACCTACTCATCAAGCAAGGTATCGGTTGAATCCTAATTACATAACTAGTGTCAAATAGGATATTGACAAATTATTTGCTATAACCTATTGAAAAGGCTACTTGGCCATCACCTATAGCTGTAATGCTTAAGAAAAATGAAAAACTCAAAATTTGTGTGGATTTTTAAAAACTTAATGTTGCCACAAAGAAAGATTCATACCCATTACCTTTTATTGATGAAATTATTAATATTATAACCAGACATGAGGTTTATGTTGAAAACAATAGGATCAGAGGAGAGATTGCACATTCAAGTC
>Ga0209611_10001207_pt1 | contig 43173 bp, 29 predicted proteins | sample S1TSphgellanicum_3_FD_187693 | JGI IMG/M metagenome (GOLD analysis project Ga0209611, IMG submission 187693) | Host-associated microbial communities from peat moss isolated from Minnesota, USA - S1T2_Fc - Sphagnum magellanicum MG (SPAdes) (version 2) | ecosystem: Host-associated > Plants > Peat... | reverse complement strand
ATAAGTTAAACACCAAAACCCCAAAAAAAAAAGTCGACCCCACAAGTTCCAACCCCCAAAGAAAACGAAGAAAAAACTCAATAATGTCTATTGATAAAGTCAATTGGATATTTCAACAAGTCAATCTAAAATTAAAGACCTAAAAGTCAATGGAGGAAGAGGAGGAGGAGGAGGAGGGTTTTTTCTTGGGTCAAGGAATGGGGGAGGGGGGCCGTCAATATACACTGCAATAAATAAACCATCCCAAAAAAGAATCCTAAAGATGGACTTACTAGGGCCAAAAATAAGGCGAAATGGGTTGAAGAAGGAAGCCAAAATAAGAAAAAAGAAAAACAGAAAAGAGGAGTTTTATTATGGAAAAAACTGACACAAAACAGGGGAAGGGTGGGGGCAGAGCCGCCGGGCAGAAGAAGAAAACACTCTTATTGGAGGGGCATGGCACTAGTAAAAACTGGCTTGGTTTTTGTAGTGTAGTTTTAGGTTGGCTTACAGAACCTAATACACCGACAGGCATTTTTTTTTACTGTAAAAAAAAATTACTGGCCACTGATACCCTGAGGGTACCATGGAAAAAAAAGCTAAAAGATATCATGATGGTTTTACACATTGTAAAGCCCTTCTCGGGGGTGAGCTCTTCTACAACAACAGCAACCTACATTTCAAAAAATTACAAATTTTGTATTAAAAAAATTGTTCAATTAAGAAAAAGCACCAATCCAGCAGAAGGGAAAGGAAGAAACACAAAGAGAGGACCAAATGCCCAAAGCCAAGACAACACCCAAAAATGAAAGGAAGGAAAAGGCACCCACCCAAATCCCAATCATGAGCCTACGTTGTAAATCCCTCACCAATCACGTGAAGCAAATCACACAAAGAATTGTTCAAATTCAAGATCTTTCCCGTTAAAAACAATTTGGCCAACAAAAATATCAGGATGAAGTTGGGTGTAATTTTTCACAATTTTTTTTGTTTAAATTCAGGACTTCTTGAAAAAATGGTTGTTTAAAAATCAGGCTGGTGAGAACTGGGTATCATTTTACTTCCATTTCCAACAACAAACCCCCTGCTTGCCATCATTCCGTTAAGGTCTCGAGTGTTGGATTATGTCATTTTCTTGACCGCATTATATGACATAGTCTTCCAATGTTGATCTACACTCGCATAATAGTGATCAAATTTGTGTTGAACATGAGTTTTTTTTCCAAATTGTTGAATTTGCCACCCCAGACCCTAATGTCATCGAATGGTCTCACCCTTACTCACATAACGGATTCTCCTGGTCCCTTCCACAACACAATAGGCAGCAGCTTGAGCATTCCATAACTAGTTGCTGATGGGTGCCTCACGCTCCCATTGGCCGAGAGGACATGGGTTACAAGCCATAACCCATGAATACCCTAGCACCTGATTGGCGCATGTCATAACCTGCACAGACCAACAAACCACGGGTGCACAGCCAATTGGTGCCGATCCATAAGGAGCATGGACTTGGCACTAGCAGCCACCAGTTACCTAGTCCACAGTACATTTTTTGAATGATAAGTGTATGATCATCATCATCAGAAAACTATATCATATAATAGAGTTGTACTTAAAGTCACCCTGTCTTCACCCTGTCTTTGGGCCTCCTTTCACCCCCTATCCCCTCTTTCAATGGTATTGGCAAGAAAATGACATAATCTGCCACCCGAGACCTTCATGTTTTGTGAAGGGTCCCCCAAAAATGAACTCACAGTAGTAGCACGTGGTGATGATGAAGACTGCTCCAAAATGTGGGACGGATTGAATACTACATTTGGTCCCAGAGCCAACATACACAAAGCTCTTAAGAAGCCACGAGAGAATGACTCTTGACTCTTGGAGGGGTTTAAAGTCCCTTTGAGAAGCCACAAGAAAACTGACTCTTGACCCTTGGAGGGGTTTTAAGTCTTTTAAGAAGCCACAAGAAAATGACTCTTGACCCTTGGAGGGGTTTAAAGTTTAAAACTAATGTCGAGTGATTATCGAAAACAGGAGCATACGTCAACAATTATCAGGGCAATTCTTAAGGTTATGAGTAGGAAATGTTCCATGAAGACCCCCCACCCCTACATGAAACCAACACTCATTAAAATAGTGTTTATGTTGCGAAAGTGTCATATGCTGAGCATGATGGACGTTGTCAATTGGATGCATGGAAAGTATTGTTTGGTTTTGAAGTTCATCCATCATCACCATGTGGCAATGTATAGATTTCAAAATTGTTCTTTCCATGAGGCAAGGAACGACAAAATGGGGAACATGTTCTTTACAAGTAGGTACTAAGTATGGACCATGGCTTTACAGTGATTGCTTCCTTGAAGGATGTGGTTGATTTCTGACCATGGTTCCATTTGCCTCATTAGTTAACCAGTTACAAAGCTTTCTATATTTTCACAATAATTGGAATATTTGTGTGTTCGAATGTTGATATTCTCTTTTTAAAAATTTGGTTGAAGTTCTTGAAAGGAACTTTGTAATGATTTTGCACTAAAAATTTCAGAAGTTCCTTCTACAAATTATTTGGCACTGTAAAATTACATGAATGCATTTCATTCCCTATTTCTATTTTGTTTATTTTCAAACTTGGATATTATTAAGTGGTCTAATATTGATTTACAAATTTTTTGTCGTGATTTTTTCTCAAATTTTTTTAATCATGTTTTTTGAAAGTGGGTACAGAGTTCATTAGCCCACAAGCCAAAAAGGTTGTGATTGGTTGAATTTTTTTAATACATGTTTTCTCAAATTAACTTTTTTTTAATGGTGGGAACAAAATTTGTTAGGCTGAAGAAGTCATGTTTGGTTGGCTTGATTTTACATTTTTTGTTTCTTCTATGATCCATGGTGATCCTACTTGCTAAAATGAAGAAAGTGAAAAATTTGGAGGGAAAAAAAAAATGAAAGGAAAGTGATTAGAAAAAGAAAAGACAAACCCTAAAAAGAAGTTACATAGAATATCAAGTTATATATATATATATATATATTATTTTGGCTCTATTATAATATGTTTGTACCTCAATAAAGTCTGTTTTCACTTTACAATACACTTGAGAACCTAGGCCCACAAATAAATGATTTCCATGGGGATGGCCTTTGGATGTGTTTTTACTTTCAACATTTCCATGGTCACAATCCTTCCCAATAATGTAAAGGGGACTTAAGAGGTTTGAATAAACCCTGTGACACCTTTCACCTTCATTTGTTTTATTCATGTTGTTGATAAATATGAAATTGTTTACTTTTTAAGCATCTAAAGCTTCCAAATCAATGAGAAATTTGTTCTCAATTATATGTGGATGGCCACCTTTGTGACTTGGAATGATTATAATTGATATTGGTAGTTTTATTATTTTGTTTGTTTTGTTTGTTGAGATTTCTCAAAACATCCCCCAACTCTCTTCTTGGTACCCTTGAAAGGCATCAATTGCCTCAATGAATAGGGAAGCACTAAGGTGACTTTGTAATGCCTAGACTTGCAATACAAAAATTATCGAGTTATGAATATTTTCATCACTTAAAATTCAACATAAATCAAAATTTAAGATATTAGGGGCATTAGAGGAGCTCTCTTAATACAGTTGAAAAGCTTTCATTGAGTATGGCTGCATCAAATTGGTTTTGTAATTATCAGACTTATGATATGGGAGATATTGAATTTAATTAATTTTTGTCATTGGAAAATTGAAATTCAATGACAATATATGTTCAACAACACCATTGTTTCTTTTCTCAAGTTTTTGATTTTGCATTCGCAATCCCTACTAAACATTAGGGCAGACCAAGTCGGTCCACTTTTCAATGTTGATTTTCTTAAAACTTTAAATTTATCGGTTAAGGCCTTCATTAGGTCACTAGGATTAAAATTTTGCACCCAATATCAGCTTTCCATTACATTTGTTTCATGTAATTGTGCTCATAATCATCTCATCACTCTACATGTCAAGCATTGTGTAACAAATGCAACCTTGTGTGAGCTGCTATGAGTCAACCTCTGTATGACCAGAACACGACAATTGTCATTTTGATTTAAGTTCTCATAAAAGTAAAATTTCCTAACATTTTAAACACTTAAAGATTTCCAGCCCAATTGCCCCTCTTCAATGAAAGGTGCATGTCCGTACAATGCGAAACATGGCTCCATTTCAGTGGGTGTGATCACAACATATTGTGTCTAGCTGCAATCACAACAGCACAATGGAAAAAGTGGTCGGCCAAAAAGATGTAACATTAGTTCGTGACATGTTTGTAGAGCCCAAACAAATAAAACTGTCCCAAAACTAAAGCTTGCGTCAAAATGTGATCAACTTTCCTCAGGTTTTTTAATAAAAATTTGGCATTTTTTTCCCAAGAAATCAGGGAAATTTGCTATCAAACATTCATTTTTAATTTTCACCCCCAAAATGAAACCACCATAATAATACTGGTTTTGGAGAATCAATATTTGTGAAAAAAATTCAGCTTTCTTTCACCCAAATAGATAGAACACTTTTATGAAGGCTAAATTTCCTGACATAAATCCCTAAAGATTTAAAAAGATACAAATTTTCATATAGAAATTTTTGTAAATAGTAAATATTTACTAGAGAAATTTTCATTAAAGGAGGGGGGGGGTGGGAGCGCTATAAATAAGCCCCCAAAAAATCACAAAACACAAAAATGTAGTATTTATTAGCTAAATTTTCACAAAAAGAAACATTTTGTTTTTAAAATCACAAAAATCCCCCGCCCCTCTCCCCAAGCAGTAAGCTTCGTAGAAAAAACAATTCCTACAAACAATGGGGGAAAATAAAATCAATAAAAAAAAGAAAGAAAGTTCAAGGAGAGAGTGGTGGGGTCCTGAGGGGTGGGGGTGTTGGGGTCTGGGGTCGGTCCCTTTTCTTTTTCGTCTTCCACAAGTGACCGGGGGCGCCGGGCGGTGAAGATAAAGGAAAGAAGATGATGTCCATAAAGGGGCAAGCAACAGCCGCACAAGGCCTTTTTCCCAGCACGGTCTTGCCTTCCCTCGAAAACGCCAAACGAAATGGCCGCGATTGGCAGCGCGGGCCGTAACTACGGCGCCGCCGCTGCGTCAGACTAGCCGCATCTGGATTCTGGAAACTCCTACAACTAAATAAAGTTTTTTTAAAAAAAACCCTCTAGCAAACAAGAAGAAAGAAGAAAAAAATCGGCACCGATGAAGAAGGAATCTAGAAACAAATGAATCAACGAACATGGCAGAGAGGCAAAACAAGGCAAGAAAGTTGAGGCGTATTTTAAGAGCTAAGAAAAAAGACAATAATAACGTAACTATTACACCAGCTCTACTAGACGAGAGAAAGAGGGAAAGAGAGAGAGCGTTTGCGTGGGATTCGTGAGAGGGGGGGGGGGGGGGGGGAGCATTAGCATTAAAGACAGGCGAGTGGGCGTGCGAACCCAGTTTACCATAGATTGTGTTCTGGCTCAATTCACGATAGATTGCACTCGCCGCGCACTTAAGATGAAGCACAGCGCAGTGCGAACTAGTTACTACTACTACTAGTAGGCCACTACTGATGACCCAAATCACGATAGATTTGTGCAGCAGCTGCTCTCGCACTTTAAAGAAGGAGCTCCAAACTGACGCCATTCACGATGTAGATTGTGCAGATTGTGCTCTCGCAGTTAAGGGGAAAAGGGCAGCTTCTGTGACGACTGACTGACTGACGGATTCCGCCTTTTTCCCTGAACGTTGTGAGGCGTAATCATGACAGCTACGGCGCCCCGCCCGCACCACAGGAAAACAGGAAACACCCCCGTCTTGTTGTCACTCGACATTACAGCCCACCAAAATTTATTTTCTCATTTTATTATTATAGTCATTTTAGTTAATTAATTAATTATTAAAATTATTCTTGTTCTTCTTGTGGCCAGTATGGTGTAACCGTGATATTGTTATAGCTCTTCAAGCCAATCAAGTTTCTTTCCTTTTTTCTTTTTTTTCTCTTTGTACTAGTAACTGAAAGTAATAAAGGGAGGGACTGAAAATAGGCTTTATGTGTGGGGGATGAAAATAACAAAGAATTTTTTTGGTCGCTAGCCATAGCTAAGCTTGCCTGGCCTGACTAAATGGCCCCTTTTTTTTTGCCCCTTTGAGTTGTCATACATACCACAGGACCTTGGAAATTTTCCACACTAATCATATTATTTTCAGAAGTGTTGAAATTTTTCCTTTTTTTCAGAGAACAAAATTTTGTGAAGGAAAATGCTGATTTTGCAAGAATATTCTATTTGTTGAAATGAAAATTTCAAAATTAACTAATTATTTCACAGAGACATGTGATGAAGTTGGGAAGGTACTTCGGTACCTAAAGCACTGCAAAGATTTTTTTTTCTTTTATATTTGGAAGCATCTCCCTGCATAGAAGTTTGGTTTGTCAATTGAAAGAGGTCATGCGGGGATCACATGCAGAAAAATTTGACTAAAAAACCATTTGTGTTTGTGTTTTCTGTTTGTGGAGGCCTCCCCTAATTTTTGGGCCTACAACCTTGAGGCTATGACCCTCAAATTAAAGGAGAAGGTTGGGACTAGGCCTTTCCCTATAACTAAAGCATTCCAAGGGTTTTTTTTTCTTCGTATTTGAAAGTGCACGTCCCTACATGGAAGTTTCCTTCAACAGTTGAAGGACCCTTTTTCTGATTGCGTGAAGGCCTTCGGCCATTTGTATAAAAAGCCTCTCGTACTTTACAATATTGGGAGGGCCTGGTGCGAAGGTCATCACCTAATTTTGGGCCTATACCCTTGAGCTATTGCCCTCAAGGCTATGACCCTCAAATTAGGGGAGGCCCTTGGAACCAGGCTTTTTCACAACTATGATTTCCTTTTGGAGGTGGGCTCTACTTAACTTACTTGGATGAGGGTTTTTTTTAAAAGATTTTTTCCTCTTTTGACAAGACATTTATTTCTAAGGCTAATCTTTGCAAATGAGGGTAAGCTAGGAACAATCTATCTATGAAGGAAGGTAGTTTGTTTTGTTTTGTAGTTATAAGATCAACTGAATTGGGATGCTTCAGATCCTGTTCTTGGTGTCTTTGGTTCCATGAAGTTTGGACTTGTGGTGCAAAAGTTCTTAAATATTGAATGATTTCTTCACTGAAAATTAAATTAAATCATAGCTGAATATTTTGGAGAAATTGGAGTGTGATTTTGGTGTTGTTGGAAAGATGTTGATGAGAGGATTTAATGGAATTTATTTGATAAGATTTGGATTCAGAATGTGAGAGATATTGATTTTTCAGTGATTTCTGCAGCTGAGAATTCAAATAAATTCCCAAAAAAACCAGGGTTTGGAAGGAAAAATCAGTTGAGGATGAGGTAACACTTGAAGGCTTATCTTCAATTCAAGCATGAATTCCTTTCATATTTGGCTGTTCAAAAAATCGATACATAGATTGCAAAACTGTGTTCACATGTCGAGTTTCCCTATTTTGTAATGGGTTCACACTTGGGCCAATGGCACAGGCCACACTAGTATAAAACAAGGCGTCACAAACACGCTGGCCCTGCCAATAAATAAGATGCTGTACATCTACCTACTGTGTCCACACTCTGAACACCAAAAAACATCTGTTCCAATTTAAACAGTCAGAACATTTTCACCAAAGAAACCGGTCCACCTAATGTGAAACCAGTTTTAATAAGGTAAAACTTCCAAAAGTTGGATCGAATGCAATAGTCCCTGTCCCTGTGCGGGGCAGGACCCAATAAACAAGCCTTTGATGCATATTCCTATTCGGTTTCTCACTGGGTTGCATCCGACAATTTGATAACAGCTCTTAATAAAAAGTTTTTGTAGTCCATGTGTGTTCCTTGTGAGTGTGTTGTGTGGGTTACTTGTTGGTATGGTAGTGAATTGTGATGCACTCAACAAGGTTGTACAGAGCGAATTTAGTACGGTTTGTAAGGCTTGTTGAAAATGTGATAACGGATTTATCTTACACCTTAAGGCTAGTCAGTGGTATGTGAGAGTTCTCAGAGTATTTGTAAAGTAAATTATTAGGGGAACAGGCTCTGGCCTTGCATTTGGGGTGTTTTGGGTGAACCAGCACCAACACTGATACCATGGTAAAAACCCCAAAATTCGTTTAAATTGTTTGAAATATTATAAGTGTACAACACTCTTAGACTAGATCAAGGTCTCTGAGTCCAAATCTAACATTTCTTCAGTTTAATTTAACCACCTTTGGGCTTACCATACTTATAAGGTCCTTTGGACACGACCTTCCTCATTTGCAACTCAGTGCTTATTACTACTACACAAGCCCCTTATATACAACTCACTTAAGTTAATACTTAGATGGGTTCAAGTTTTACCCCTCCCCAATTCTTTCCCAAATAGTTTCTACAAGATATTCAAGTTCTTTTATGTACTTTTCTTTGGGTTCAACTTCATTACAAAGTCACAAACCAAAGTTAAATCAGTGCACAATGTACATACATATATCTTGGATTCATTATAATGAGTTGACCTAGATTTAACGATAGTAGGTGTGTTCTCAAAATGGATTCAGAGTTTTTTTTTTCTTTTTTGGCTGGCTATCAAAAGCTCCGTATAATTGCAGTTGGTTTTTTCATTGGGGGACATGGCCTATCTTTATTTTTGTGAGGAAAATGCTTGTCCTGAGCTAGGTTTTGACTATAGCTTTTGTGCACAAGGGCAGATCATGCCGAACCTTTGGAAAGTAATCAAATGTGTTGTGCCTCGTGGGTTATGTATGAGGTCATCAAAGAGCATGATTCAGCATTAGAGCGTCATCAGAGAGCACTTGGACAAAATTGATGTTGTCACAAAATTCCATGTGTATTTAGATGGCTTGCTATCGCTACAGATGGTTTATGCAGTATTAGCGTTATAGGTATTAGAGGGATTTTCTTTACTTATCTGATAAAACCTAAACCCCATTCCATTGCTTCTTCTTCTTCCACTTGGTTCAGTTCACAACTCATGTGCTCTTCTTTCACCGCGGGTTATAGGTATTCTAGGGATTTTCTTTACTTATCCAAGTAACCCTAAACCCCATTCCATTGCTTCTTCTTCTTCCCCTTGGTTCAGTTCACAACTCATGTGCTCTTCTTTCACCTAGCCAAACAATTTTTCCCGTTTTTTAAATACGATAATAGCCTAACAGTTTCAGCACTTTAATGTCAAGTATTTTATTTAATTTTTTCTTCAGTTTTGAACAGAACCGTTAAAGATGTTTTTTTAATGACTTGTTAAGAATTTTTTTTTTCCTCATAATTATTTAGTGTCGAACCTGCTACTAGGTTACACTACAGTGTTTACTTTGATTTCAACACCATTTCGTCACAAAGGTTTCACAAGGTTTGCAACAGACATACTCTGCAGTTGAGCCTAAATTTTGTTTTCGTGTTCTGTTTTGCTCACAGGTTCTTTTGAGGGTACGACGGTGGACGGATGGTCCCACACCCCGACATAGAACATGAGAACAAAAATATTTTTGGGGACCATGGGAGTACGGTGTGGTGGGGGTGGGGGCGTGGTTTCTTGTCTTGAATTTCAAATTCCTGACCTCAAAAAAAGAGAGAAAAGAAGAGATAAAGAATTTGAGAAAGTTAGTAATAAGTAATGAAAGTAAGGCAAAATGTGGTGGTACCTAATTCATTGAGTAAAAGAAAGTATAAAGATAGGTAAAAGATATAACAGGAGTCGTAGGTAAGAGGTGTAGTATCGGGACGTGGAGTTAGGACGTGGATTTGTATGACCACCGTCGTAGTCGTAAAGATAAAAAGACGAGTCGTAGAGAGTAAAGTCGTAGGGTCTTATCGGGACGTGGGAGTTGGGACGTGGATTTGTAGGGCCAGCGCAGTGGTGGTTGTTGTTGCAGGGAAGACGACGGAAGGCGCGAAGCTGCGCAACACTAGGCAACTGGTTTTGCTTGCCTGAGCAATCTCCGGGGTACTGCGGACTTCGGAGCCGAAAGTTGCGGGGATCGGTCGTGTTAGTACGGCTATTGTACTTCTCGACATGCGCCAGAAAGCGCAACGAAGCCGCGGTCCCGACGATGTGCTTGAAAACGGCTGGCGCTAGCGCCGAAGCACAGAGAAGAAAGAAAGGAAAAAAAAAGAGCTTAACAATAAGTAAGTGGAACTACTTCCTTGCATCCGTTCGCAGTGTGGTGAAAGCGGGAACACAGAAGAAGATCGCTAATCAACGAAGCCTACACAATTCCCGGTACTCTGTATTTTTTCCTCCGCATCATCAGTTTCTCTCTGTCGCACAACAACAAACAACACTACGAAACTCGATACAATAAGGTTCTTTGTTTTGTTCTTTTGCTTGGGAGGTGCCGCGGATCGATTTGTCGTTAGTTGCAACCAAAATGTTATGGATTATTAGAATGAGATTTGGAATTACCTAGCCATTTTCTTTAGTGCATAGTTTGAAGAGCATTTTGTGGAACCAGTTAGTATTATTGATGCAATTCTTGTAGCGTTTCCCGTGGGGTTCATGATTTGTTCGTAGAGAGTAAGTGTCGCTAAGATCGATTTAAGCGCCACACAATCTGCAGCAGAGCAGGCGGGCTTAATTTGTATGAAGTTTTAGAAGAGGAGCTTGATTTTCCTTTTCAGGTTCCTTGCTTGACGTAGTAGTAGTAGCCGGATTCGAACAGCAATAGACGAAAGATTGAACGCTTTTGAGATCGGTCTCAAGCGATTGTAACAAGGACGTGAGAGATAAGCTTCTTGAATCGAGATTGCAAAGGGAAAGTACTGAGAGAGAAAGCAGCAAGATTGACAGTCTCTAGATCATTGAGAGCCGAAATCGAACGCGAGAAGTTGGCAGGGATGGGGAGGAAACCGTGCTGCGACAAGGTGGGATTGAAGAAAGGGCCATGGACGGCGGAAGAAGACCAGAAGCTCGTCTCCTTCATCAACGCTCATGGCCTCGGTTGCTGGCGGGCTGTTCCAAAGCTTGCAGGTAATAATAGAGATTCTCGTAGTCATGAGCCTCGTCGTTCTCTGCATCTGACCAATCACGCGCAGTGCGGACTGCCCTTATGTGATCTCATCTTTGTCTCTCCACCGTGATACGATGCGGATCGGTGATCGTACTGTTTCTCCCATGGCACGCACGCGATCGTTGGTTTTTCATATGCAGCTAGCTTATTGCCGAGGCACTCTTTCCAGAATTGCGAATAAATATTCTTCTTCTTCTTGTTAAGTGCAGGGCTGCTGCGTTGTGGCAAGAGCTGTCGGCTTCGCTGGACGAATTACTTGAGACCTGATCTGAAGCGCGGGATCTTTGCTGAGGCCGAAGAACAGCTGATACTTGATCTTCACGCCTCCCTCGGGAACAGGTGAGTGATGATTGTCTCCATCTTTCCCTCTCTGGATCCTGGATGATCTGACAGGCTCTGATGTCTCATTGAGTGATTCTCCATCTTTCCCTCTCTGGCAACCTGGAAGATCTGAGAGGCTGACTTTCTCATATGATTTTCTCACATGAAGAAAACAAAGGGAAATGAGTATGAGCTTCACAAAGTCTCAGAAGAATTTTCCTTGCTTTTCTTGTGCTGCACAGATGGTCAAGAATAGCTGCACAGCTTCCAGGTCGCACTGATAACGAGATTAAAAACTACTGGAACACCCGCCTGAAGAAGAAGCTGCGGCACATGGGACTGGATCCTTCCACACACAAACCCTTCCAAGACTCTCAGCTGTGCCAGGCTGATGATAGTCCAGAGGCTTCAGAGTTTGAGGTGGTTGACTGTGACCAGATCAGTGAGGATGATCATCACATGCTTACAGTTGCTGTTGACAGTTTCCCACCTGAAGCTGCTGCTGATGAGGGACTCCTGCAACAGGACCTGGAGTTGAAAGCATGCAACGATTCTGCCGTTAAAGGCACACCTCTTGCTCACTTCTCGCAGTCAAACTTTGCTGAAGATAAAACAAACCCAAGAGATGGAAGTCACTCAGTACCAGAGAAACAGCTGCTGTTGCCACATGCATTACATGTGGCACAAGCTGGGGGATTGAGTACTGAAAGCAAATCCAATGTGCCTCAAGTCTTTGAGAGCATGAATAGAAGGGGGGTTTGTGACAGAGGTCGTCCACCACAGTTGGAAGACTACAAACTCTTGCTCCAGAAAGTGCCCAGGCAGTCAGTGATGCAGTTGGACACAGCTATTGTTGATGCAAGCATTAAGGAAGAATTGGCAGCTGTATATGATGAGGAGCAACAGCCCCTGTCCCCAACCAGTGTCATACATAGGGGTAAGTCTGATGAAGATTCTGAAGACTCCATCCCTACTACTTCCAGAGATGACCCCCAGTTGAATCAGACTCGGGCAGGATTGTGTTGCATGCCAGCAGCAAAGGTTCCTGAAAAATCTTCTGAAGAAAGAGTTACAACACCACCAGATGGTCAAAAGTTGGATCCTGTGATGTCTGTGAAATTGGGTACTCATCTGTGTGATGCCACGGACAGTCGTATTATGGATATCGTTTCAGTTGTGAAATCTGAGGACACAATTGCAGCAATCAGTGGTGAATTTGATCCAACCTCTGGAGCCCCATTTAATGAGCCTTCAAGCTGCCATCAGTTTGGTAAGATTTCCAAGCAAGATATATGGGGAGATTTCCCTGCTTTTCCCCTACATTCTGGTGATGTTGGAAGCAGTGGCTTGACTTCTCAAATGGCTGGGGTGGAGTATGTCCCTCATCAATGGAGTGGAATGGCATCACAGTGGGCTGGTGAAGGAGGAGGGCATGACCATACATCCTATGAGGCTGCCTCTACCCTCACACCATGGCAAAGGGCTTCCTCAGACTCTTACATCACTGACTATCTCTACAATAGTATTCCCACACCATACCCATCACAAGAGCTCCAGAGACTTGCTGCAATTTTGGATGAGATTTAAGTCATCTTTGTAGTTAAATTGCCTGTTTGTTAGAATGGTTCACAGCTGTATTGAGTTTGTTTGCATTTCAGAGAAGATCCAAAATGCATTGTAATACATACCTTGACCCTGATGAGCAAGTCCTTTTACCACCAGAATCCCTGTCTTCATTGAGTTTGAGTAGGATACCCTGGAACACTGTAGGTCGAAATTCACCAACACATGTGTGCTGCAGTAGTGGGTTGTCATGCAGTTGTGTGTAGACTTGATGAAGCTAGGTACACCTGGTGATGAGTTTGTGAGTTAGGGGGTAGAATACAAGTCATCTTCTAACACCACATGCATCTCATTATTCACTGGGGTCTTTCTCTGTGGACCCCTGTATAGTTCATGGTTTTTTGGAGAGCAAGTGTGATTATTGAGAGGGAAATGGTAGTACTCAGTGCAAGGAGGATCTCAATTCTACAGCCCAATGCTACTTTGTGGGATGGAGGTGCACAGTGTCCTGCTCCAGATCCATATGTTGCCTAATGTGGAACATTACCAGGAACCTCTGCAGGCTGCTGCATGGTCATCTTCTTGTTCCTGCAGTGTCATGGACTACAAAAGAAGCAGCTCTCAGAGGTCATGGCAATGGTAAGCTGTCTTCTGGCACGCTTCTCCTCTGTTGCCCACTGACACTAAAGGTGTCTTTGTTTCTATGCTTGTCTGTAATGGTCCACATTAGGCTATCTGCTTCTTATGCATTCGTGTAGATAAGCCTTGTCTACAGAAGGTGCCTTGACAGTTTGTTCATTGAAGTAATGCTTCTAAGTTCTGGTTCTCTTGACTTAGTTTAACTCTTTTGGGTGTGGATTCTTTATTTTGCAGTTAAGTGCACAAGCTATTGTGATCTCAATATAAGAAGCCAAACAAGACATTCTGGCTCAACAGCGGCTGACAGCCCCCCTCAAAAGGGTGGAAGAAGAGCTGGCTCCTATGGCACCAGGGATTGTACAACTTAACATTCACAAACTCTGAGAATAATTGTCTGCAAGATGTGACAATGGCTAGTGAATATGAGAAAACTAGAATCAGAGCTTTTCCTAGCCTGGCGTAGCCTCACATCAACTTTGCAGAGTCTGCAGGTTTGCAGGAAAAAGTTGTGCAAGTTAAAAGCTTTTTGATCATCAGCACACCTTTGGGGTTGAGCTTGTATCTTGCTCTATTATTTCTGTATATCCGTTTGTGGATAATTAAGTGGGGACTTGCAATGAACTTTGCTTAAAAGAAGTTATTGAATGTGATGGTTTTTTGGAAGCACTTGTTTGGGGCCTTACTCTACCTTTCCTAGCTATTTCTTGTAGCTCATTCTACACATTTTGTACCAGACGATCACAGATTTTGTCACTATTTTGAACTTCTATTAATGATTGGTGATAAACTTGATTTTTAGGGTTAAAACTTCAAACTTTGCTTGTTTTGATATAATATGCTTGTAGGTCTAAGCTTAATGTTCATGTATAGTCATCTTTGAAATTCCATAAGGCCCCATATGTATGTTTGTGAGGCAGGTTTACAAATATTTAGTGTTTGTGGAAATCACCTTTTGGGTTGCAGATGCTTTCATCAGTCCTTGTGGTTTTGTGGCAAGCTAAGGCAAGAGATTTTGAGAGAAACTTTGGCCAGTTTTTCTTCTCAGCTTCATACCTGTTCAGCTCCTCAATTGTGGCATGTGCTATTTTCACAAGCACATGGAGCTTGAAGCTGAGCAAATTGGAAAGTATAGCAGAATCAGAGAAGCGATTTTCTGGAATCACTGAATGATCCTAAATGCATTTTGCCATTGTGAAATGCAGACACTTGATGAAGGCAGAGACTTGTTGAAGAACAGATTATCAACTTCGGTTACCATTCTGTAATTCTGATGTGTTTGTGAAATTGTGAACAGTGCAGGTCTTCTTAAATGGCTGCTGCTGGATTTGGAAAATGTTTACAGGTGTTGAATCCTCCTATTTTAATACAATTTTCATTTGAATGTCAAGGATCTGCCAGACAAGAAGATCATGTGTCAAGGGTGGGTCAAGGATCTGCTAGATGAGAAGATCGTATGTCAAGGGTGTGTCAAGGATCTGCTAGACAAGAAGATCATATGTCAAGTGTCTGCTAGATGAGAAGACCTGGTGAACATTATGTATCTCTCTCTTGTATGTATCTCCAGTAGAGGAGCAAATTGCATATCTCATACTATCCTCAACTGCTCCTACTGAAATTGTGTTTTGCAGGAACCTCAAGCAGAGTTGTGCAACCTGCATAATTCCGTGCTGCAGTTGGATCACGGGATGTCTGTGGAACATGTTTATGTTGCATTATACCATGAATTGAATATGGTGAGTACTTGTTATCGTGCTATGGATGTTAGGTATATAGCACCATGTCAAGTGCTTAGACTCACAATAAGCTTGTCCCAGAAGGTATTAACTTAGATACAATTTTCTAACCAAGGTACTGTAGTATCACATTTCCTAATTGAAAATTTGTGTTATAACAATATATGGAGATTATTTTTTTATCAATTTATATATTCAACAACATGCAATTTACTTAAATTGCACTATATTCAAATAAATTATACAAACTAATTGTGAGAGGGAAATTTTAATAAAACCCTTTGGATGTGGAAAAAAGGTTTGGAATAATACATGAGTATAGTTTCAATATAATCATATTTTCTTTAAAATATCAAAATATTAATATCAAAATATTATGATCATGCTTGCATTAACTTGTATTGCTAATATTCATATATACAATTTAAACATTTTAAAATACGAATGTATTAGATAAAATAATGAATTAATGATTACTGTAAATCACAATTATTACTAGGGTTTAGTTTTTTCCATTTTTTCAAATAGGTGAATTGGCAATCATCCACAAGAGTAAGGGTCCAAATTTTGCTAGGGGTTAGATAGGAAAGTATAAGTTTTTTAGAATCATGTTTACTCCTTACAACCAATAGCAACTCACTATCTCAATATGGTAACATGTGACTTTTTTTTCCTAGGAGAAACCTTTGTCCAATTTGCAGTAGGTTCACCATATTGCGAAAATTTGCAAAAAAGAAAACATTGACTATTATGTACATCCAAAACAAAATCATTGTAAGAATGTATTCATAGTTGCAATAGAGTGACATGTTAATACTTGTTTATTTCCAATACAACAAGCAAATATTGGAACAATGTTGTTTCATTTGGGTGTACATTACTGCATAATAATTTGCTCAAATTTTAAAGCAAAATTTCATATAAAAATTTGCATCTTGAAATATTTCCAGAAGCAACCTTCAGATTCAATCATGATAGTAGTTCACACTAAAGAACCAGAACTAATAAGAAATACCAACAGTATCTTCATTCAAGGTTGTAAAAAATCTTGTGATGGTAGATTTCATTGAAGCTTCTCCCTTTATAATCAAACATCTAAACAAGAGGCATAGAGAGATCTCCATAGAGGGCAGTGGTTGGTGTCGAACCACACCTTTGAATGTATCCTTTAAGAAGACCAATGGTGATTAAAGTGGACAATTTTATATTCATAAAATTTCCAGAAAATGTCCACAACAACAATTTGAAGGGAACAACACCAAGAATGTAGTCATAACCATATAATAATTGTTCACAAAGTGTCATATTATGACTTTTATTAGGAATGACATTCACAATGACTTCATGAGTCTTGAGCATAGCTAGAATCTAGACAAATATGTCACTTTGCCCCAAATATTGGGTGAACCATTAAACATAATCCATGTGGTGAGTTTTTGTTGCAATTTCTAAAATCAACAAGAAGATTGATTCAAGATGTCGGCTAACACTCAAGAAAGATAACTGCCACACTACAATATCATCTATACAAATTAAGTTGAATTGAAGTTTAAACCATCTTCTTAGCTTGACATGGCTTATACAGATTATCGATGTCATGTGTGTAATTTAGAGTTTGCATCATTTTGCATGATTATTGTAGCTCATACACAATGTAGATTTTGCTAAATTGTAACAAGGACTATTTTTCCAAACGTTGCTACACATTGCATGAGGTCATTCTGTAGCATCATCTTGTTGGCATCTTTGTTAGTTGCAATTTTGGGTCGAGTTCTTGTCTTCCTCTTGTCAAACCTAAGCACAATATGTTGGGGGCAAACTAAAGAATCTCCACATGTTAAGTAGCGCCCATACTTTGGAGCTAAGTGGGAGCATGAACATCACCCACTGCCACACAAAATTCAACATTCCAATTGAAATTTCTAATACATATAAAATAAATAATTCATCAATCCTAGTACCCAACCTAAAGTTTTGATCTCAAAAATTGTCTATGTAAGAAGGGAAGCAACACAAAGACAAACACAAGACAAAACTCAGTGAATTAAAAACTGAAGTACTAGAGGAAACTAGAAACAACATTGATCACCATACAAAATCACTTATATAGTTAAGCAACAACAAATACTTCTGAAAAAATCCCAACAAATAGCACACCTAATCACATATCCATAATCTAACCCAATAAGACTATATTTATCTACCTAGCCAGATATAAATTACTTATAAATGAATATCTTATATCTCATAGAGTTTTCATGATTAGATTAATCATTATACCTACCGACCTACCTCCTACCAACCTACCTACGACCTACCTATGACCTTTACATTTTAAAATAGACCTTTTAAAAATCAACTTTAAAATATTTTACTTTGATTATGCAAAATATTTTATAGTTAACATGAATAAGATGTAAATATTATTTTCCTCTCATTTTATCCTTTAATTTCTTTTAACTTGGGCTTTGCGTTACTTTGCATTACTAGTGATGATCAATTGACATAAGGTCAAAATATTAATATATTTCAAGTTTATCTTAAAAATTTATCTTAAAAATTTAATTATTATACATTTGCAATTAATGATCATATAGATTGTCTATGTAATCATTTCACTTCCATTAATTATAAAATATAAAATATAGTTTTCACCTACTAAACGTTAACATTTATGACACCAATGATGTTCTTTTTGGTTTCCTTTGTTGCATCAAATTTTATTTTTTTTGGTTCTTTTCTAACATTCATAAATGTGTTTCTTATCATGTTTTTTAATGATCACTCCTAGTTCAAAAAAATATAAAATGTAAAACATTTTTTAATTTAGTGCATGCACAACATCTTCAATGTATTTTTCAATGCTCTTGGTGTACACTATTATTGTATCTAGCATCCTCAACCTTTAACGTCTTGATACCCCCTATTGCTTGAAAAGATAAAAATCATGTCTCCAACATGCCTTTTTGACAACCTTTTGTTGTTGGTTGCCATTTTGTTGTTGTTCACTTTTCATCATTATTGGTATTGTCCAAGTGTGTTTTTGTTGTTGACCTAGTGTAGGTCATCCTTGAATCAATAGATTGTTGGTAACCATTGATTTTGTCACAAGACATGCACAAAATTATTTTAGTTTGTTTATTCATATTATGTGCACAATCTTGTAATAATGTTCAAATGGCATTTTGCATGTATAATGACTTGTAAACACTTATAAATCCGTATTCAAGTTTACTAAAAATTGATTTTACGAGGTAACAAATGCCAAATGTGGATTTTGAAGATAATATTATTTGTAAGTACATTTCCTTAGCCATTATTTGATCACTATTTTTTTTGTATTATTATATTTTAATTTTTTTTTTCCCCTATTGTTTAAATAATTTGACAAATATACAAGTTTTAAATGTTTACATTTTTTTCTCTTTTGAAAGATACATATCATTTAAAATATGCTTGTAAAAGTATAAATGGGTTAATATTATATGGCTTGTGTTTTTTTTTGAGCCCAAAAAAAAAAACATAAGAAGAACATTGAGGAAAATCATATATCTTTTCTTTTTGGTCCACTATTTTTTTCAATTTTTTCTTTTCACATAATGCACATGTAATGAGGTGAAAATCACTTGTTGTGTAACACCTTAAGTGAGTAAAAACCACAATGAAGGAAAAGAAACTATGTACATGCCCAAACATAGGAAACTCATGACAAAAAATTTGCATGAAAAATCACAATTCTAATATCTTTAATTGTATGGTCAATACATGCTTTCTCATTTTCTCCTTCTTGCCCTTTGTGCATATAACTCTTGCATACAATTCACATAATTGTAAAAAATCACACAGATTTATACAATTTATGATCTATTAAACAAAAAAATAAATAAAAAGGAGATTGAGTACCATGCATAGTATTGAAATGACTCCATCATAATTGTTTCCACACGCTAAATGCAAAAGCATTTTCCATTCTCACCTTTTGCATTGGCATTGGTTCCTTTGTTAATAATTTCTTGAACAATGTCAACATATTCACATGAAGCTTAATTACACAACACATGTTCATATGTCAATGACATGACATGTTGAAGTAATCTTGATATAAATGAATTTGAACTAAGATAATAATGAAGAGAAGGTATTGAAAATCTTCTTGTGAATATGGTGTTGGATTTTTTTTTTTAAAAAAAACACAAATTCGAAAAGACACATCTCCATGCCTCTTCACTTGATAATGGGCTAAACGATTTCCACCAATTTACAACAATGACTTATGAACCCTAAAGTTGTCCTAACTAACCAACTCCAACAAATCATCGTCAGTAGAATTTGATCCAATTGAATGGCAATAATTTCAAAATGAATTGAAAGCTATCAATTGATGATGCTTGATATCTACTGTTTTTTTAAAACTTGAATTCTAGGTCCTTGGTTCTTTGCCCTTTACTTGGTTCTTTGGCATGTTATATGTAAGCTCTCTTGGCCATGGAATCCTAGTATGATGTTTAAAACGTACAACTTTTCTTTAAAATTCCAAACTTACAAATTAAATACTTCCATTTGATGGGAGAACAAAATAAATTAGGACTTCTTGTCATGCTTTTGTTTCTTTAAATTTTGTTTTCTCTAGTCTTCTCCTCCCTCTTTATCTCACACTTTGTTGTTTGGTCCACCATTTTTATACCCAATCCTCTCTACTTCCACTCTTCAACCCCTTCCGCCATTCCCACAATCATTTTGAAGGTAAATTTGAAAAAGAGAATGCGCTAAATGTGAGATACCCATTTATCTTTATTCTTGTTATCAACTTTCTTAGACTTTCAAACAAATCAGCAACATGAGGGTGGCATCCATTCTTTGGCTAGACTTTGCTATAAATCGAGCTAAAGATAAAACCCTTTCTTCTAAACAAGCTTGACCTCTCTTTCCTTTGATTATTGAAGAATTTTGCCATGGTAAGAATTGACATCAAGGGAGATTAGTCAGTTCAATTAACATTCTAAGACACAATTGACTTGTTTCACACAAAGCACTCTAAGAAAATTTCTAGTCTATTTGGAGGGCACCTTATATCACTGAATATCTCTTGTGGAGGGAGATTATACTTCCTCCTTCACCCTTAATTGATGTTTGACCAAACTGGTGCTAAGTGATAGGAGGTGGACCCTCATCTAAAGTGGGCCTTAGCTACCATAGTTTGATGATCCTAAAACTTTTATAGTAGATGAAAGGTGGGGAATATGAGGTTGGTGGAAAACGAAATTCAACATTTGAACTTGAGATGAGGTAGAAATGAATGGTCAAAGTTGCACAAACAAAGATCATTTACACACAAGCAAAAAAAAAAAAGCAAGCAAGCTATTTGAGGCATGTTGTTGAGGCCCAGCCCAGCACCTCCCCAAAACCCTGCCAACTTACCTTTCAAAACAGAACTTTTCATGGGCAGAATAGCAAAACTTGAGATGCTTGACGATTTCTCTCCATTTTCAAGCTCAATTTTTTTTTTTAATAATTCAGCTTGAGAGACAAATGGCACATCAGAGGGGCAAGAGAGAACAAGGAAGGTGCCCCCTTTATAACACACAAGTGTCAATTCTTGACCTGGGATGATAGTATAGGTAGGAGTACTAGGGAGGAGGTGGACCATTCTGATGGATCCACACTGACATATAAGGCTTAAGATATATCAAGATCTGTCCCCTCCTACATGTCATGATTTACATTTGTTTAGGTTCATGATAACCTTTGCCTTCTGCTTTTTAATGGGTAAAGTCTGTGGGTGGAGGACATTCCCAGAATACAAGGCCTTATCCTAGGCCCCTTATTTCGGGAATGCCTGGGGCTTTACCCTCCTTTGTAACTGGTTTCCATGTTCCATGTTTCTATGTTGCACACTTTGATGAGTGTTTTCAGGTGGGACAAGCAGCCGCTTAATAGCTCTACTTTGATATTGTCATTGCCAGTTTTAATGCAACCAATGGATTAGTGGTACTGTCATTGTCAGTTTTAATGCAAATCACAGATTAGTAGAGGCAATTGATATATGATTGAACAATGAATGTTTGATTATGCTTTAGAATAGGTCCCGGAAGAACTTGTTACCACCTAATGGACCATCAGCTCACCTTACCTTACCAGGCTCACCACATTCTGGGTGGAATGGACCCTCCCATGATGGTGCATAACAGCCATCTTGAACCAGTTGAGATGCAGGAGAGGAGAAATTGGAATTGATAGAGGTTGATGTGAGGATGAGATGTGACTTTTAGGCGTTGTGACCTCAAGGCTGTTTTCTCTCTTTATTGGATTCTGCACCACCAATGAATCTAAATCTGCATTTGGAGTTTCTTCTTGTCATCAGCCTTGTTGGTCATCAAGGTAACAACTATTTGCCTCCCAAGAGAAAAATGAAGCACATTTCTTGACAGATATCTGCATCCAGATATCGTATTAGAGTTGGCCTTGGAACTCAAATTGGATCCAAGTTTTAGTCCTTTGACATTGACTTGATCAGCTGCAACTTGGGAAGCTGCAAAATCCAGAATTTGTGGACATCTCTTCAGTCTCAACATGCCCAACTCTGATGAATTTAGTTATTGCAACTAAGAAACTAGAACAGCTTTCTGAAGCTAAAGCATGTTAGATCCAAAAACTCCACCAAATTGCAAACTTTGGAAACCAGAAAGAAAGAAGCACACTGCAGAGCATGCTTGTGATGAAATTGTACAAATGTGTCAGGGAGAAATCTGACTGCAAAAAAATCATATTACATAAAATGCACAACATGCTTGAAGCAGGCAAGGTGATGAATTGTACAATGATGGCTCTACACAAGATGCAAGCAGAAAATGCAAGTTGGCAAATTTTCTTCTTTCAGCACCACAGAAGTGAAGCACACACCAGAAGAACATGACAGACACAAAGAGGGTGGTGGTGGTGGGACAAGATCATGGGTGCTTCCATTTTTGTTGAAGAGAAGCTGGTTGAAGCAGCCGCAGCAGCAGCAGCAACAGCAGGCATGACTTTGCACGCTGTCTGTTGCACACAAAGCTTTTACCCCTTGCTGTGAGGTGGCAAGCTTACCCAGCAAATGGTTTTGCCATGTCCAAGCATGTTGAGACTGCTCTGGGAGTGCTTGTACAGGTGCTGCTGCTGGCTGGCTGGCTGGCTGGCTGGCCTCTGTCAAGAAGCAACAAAACCCCACAGATTCCAATCACTGTGCATCAGACACAGAGTCAGTGTGGTCAAGTGGGGTGACCAGCAACTCTTGGGAACATTTTTTGTCCTCTTGCCAACTGCAAACCCAGACTTCTCGTTGGGTACAAGAAGAAGAGCACAGCACAGGAAGCACAAAAGGGCCAGCCATGTACCAGACCAATGCGGGCAGCAGCAGCAGCAGGATGAGAGCTCCTTGAACTCCACCCTCCTTGCAGCCTGCCTCTCCATGGCTTGGATCCAGTCTCAACGGTTTCCATCCCGTCCCTCCCCCCCCACAATCCGCCATCACCCCACCTGGCTGCAAATGTAACAAAAAGCCGACTGCTCACCCCGCAAATCAATGAATCAGCCTGCTACAATCTCTCTCTCTATCTCACACACACATACCTCCTCTCTTCTCCTACCTCTTTCACACACATAGGATCACATGCTGCTTTTGCTCCTCTTAGACTCTCTGTCTCCTTTGTTTTGCTATCGTACATACACACATGAAATTGGACGAAAAGACTGACACCATTTTGTACATCTAAGCAGCACAAGAGCCATTCCCTAAGCTATCATCAGAAGCAATTTCATGAGGTCCTCCTTCTCCTGCTGCTGCTGCTTGGTTAGCAAGACGCCTTCGAAGTAACAGAAGCTCCTGGCTCATGGCCCATATACGCTGCTGCAGGCACAAATTCTCCTCCTCCAGTCGAGCGATATGTGTCTCCTGGTCATGGATGATGGGAGCGTGATGATGATGCTGCTGCTGTTGATGATGATGATGCTCCAGAGGCAATTCCGCCATCAGGATCTCGAACCGTTGCAAACCGTGCTCGATTCTCTCCTCCACTTGCTGTACGCTGTCGGCCGGAGGTCGTTCGCAGTGATCTGTATCGCTCTCTCCGCAAGAGGAGAACCCTCCGGAGTCTCGCTCTGCTACTCCTCCCTCGTCGGCGGCTCGTAGACGAATCCTGCCGTTCATGGAGCCGTAGGCGTTGACGCCAAGCTCGTTCGCCACCATTCCGTCTCCTAACGACTCCTGGGGCCAAGGAGCCGGCGAGATTACAGGCATCTCAAGCGCGGGCGTGGTAGGAGAGAACAGCGGCGCGTTGATTCCCAGCTTCCCCGCTCTCATCAAGTAGGAACTCGTGTTGTAAGGAGCACAGGGGGCTCGATTGCGCTGCTTGTTGTTGTTGTTGTTGCTGCTATGCTTGCGGCTATGGGATTTGTACTTAGCGGGAGCTGCTGCTGCAACACGCTTCGGAGGAGGATACGGTTGCGGGTAGAACCCGTGGCTGTGCTGCCAGGGATCATACTTCTTGCTGTTGCTGCTATAAGGGAGCACCATAGGCAACAACGAATATGCAGCACCAGGAAGAGGAGGAGGTCGGGCAGGGGGTTGAAGCAGCAGCTGCTGCTGCTGCTGCACCACCCAGCCGTCTCGTTTCGCTGGAAAGCCCATCTACTGTAAGGCTCTTTCTCTATCTCTCACCCGTTCTCAAACACTTGTTCTGAAGGCTGTAGCCGCGGCGGCAGTGGTTTGAAGAAGAGTACGCAGACCAAACTGTTATCCAGTTCGCTTGCTGCCTCCACCTTCTCGACTTCTTCTCCCTGTTCCTCAAAGACAAAGAGCACACAACAGGTTGCAAGACAAGAACACAACAATCTCAAGGACAAAGAGAGCAAAACAGGATGCAAGACAAGAACATAACAATCTCAAAGACAAAGAGAGCACAGCAGGTTGCAAAACAAAAAAGAGAATCCCCTGGAAAAGCTTCGGATCACAGCAAACCCCCAAAGAAAGGACAACGTGCCAACCAGAACCAGAAAGGAAGTCTTGGAGCGAAGACAAGAAGAAGAATCACAAATAAACAAACAAACCACTTCCACGATTGCAAAATAACTCCGAGCACACTTTTGCAGCTTAGATTTGCAGGCAAAAAGACAACAACTATGAAGAGGAAGGTAACAAATAGATGAAGAAGAAGAAGCAGCAAGGACAAAAATGTTATCGTTGTTGTTGTCGGGGTTTTGTGAGAGCAAAAAAAAAGCTTGCAGCACAAGATCTGTAAAGACGCTGGTTCGTTCTTTTCTGGTGAGGAAGAAGAAGAAGCAAGAAGAAGAAGAAGAGGAAAAAGACGATGAAGAAGAAGAAAGGGAGACAAGAGAAGAAAAGAGGGATGCCGCACACACACAGACATAGGAGAGGGGGCGCCCTGTGTGTCCAGTAACTACCCTGTCTCTTGGGCCGGTTTGCGGCCGTGGCGCAGTACCACAGGCTCCAAAACAATACGGCATCTGCAAAAGGCGTGGAGGCGGATGTCGACCAATCGCGCCAGTGCGTTGTCGTCGACAGGATCATCAATCCATCATTGCTTTCTTTGCTTCTCTCTCTCTCTCTCTCTCTCTCTCTCTCTCTCTCTCTCTCTCTCTGTTTGTGTCCCCATCTCCTTCTATATGTTGAATGATCAGCCAGCTACCATAGCTTTCTTTGTTTGCCTTCTCTCTCTCTCTCTAGTGCATCTCTCACATTTCTCTCCCTGCTTGTTTGTGTCGCCATCTCCTTCACTTTGTTGAATGGTCTGCAAAGTTTTCTACCATTGTTTTGTTTGTTCGTTTTTCTCTCTCTCTCTCTTCGGTTCTGTCGCCATCTCTCTTGACAGTTTCATCTCCTTTACAACAATCGGTCTGTTGTTCTGAATGGCAGTCATACTCTCTGATCAAAGGTGCGAGTAAACTTCTCCTTTGATTTGTGCTCCATGAGAATGAGCACATAGAGAGAGAGAGAGAGAGAGAGAGAGGGAATCCACCTTCTTCCTGATCTCCAATCTTCCTTGAATGTTTGCCATAATTGCCATATCCATCTATCAAGTATTATGCTCTTCACCCTTGTTTGAACAATTTTCTAGTTGGTATGCTTGTTCATGGAGCTATGGAAGTGTTCAAGTTGAACTACAACTCTTGCAGCAGTTCAATTCGTTGCAGTTGGTACAAATTTGATCACCTGTAGAGGGAGCTTGGTTGCCGGGTACTACAGAAAGAGCTTCTTTTTTTCCTTTTGCCAGGTGTGTACTCTCTTCTCGTGTGAAATTTTATTATTGGAAGAAGAAAGTGGTGGAACTACCATGACACCAAGCTGACAAAACGCCTTGCAAGCTTTCAAGCTAACAAAACACCTTGCAAGCTTGTTGTGGCAGCTTGAGTGAGGATACTCTTGACTTTTTGAAGTAAGTAGCTATATTACCTCTTGCAGTGCTTGTTGATATCACAACTGGGTCTTTCTGTATGCTTCACAAACATGACAGAAACTTAGCAAGCAGGTTTTTGTGTTCTGGGTTGGTGCTAAGTTTTCAACTAGATTATTATAATGCCTCTTGAGTGCTTGTTGATATCACAACCAAGTCTTTCTGTTTGCTTCACAAATATGACAGAAACTTAGCATGCAGATTTTTGTGATGTGGGTTTTGCCCTAGGTTTTCAGTCAGATTACTTTTACACCCACCACGAGGAGATGCCTCTTTTGCATGGTAGCAAAGTTTTCTCATGTCAGACTGAGCTATTGGAATCTGAAATTTGACCAGAAGATTTCTTCCTCTTGATCAGCTACTTTCAAATTCCGTAAGGAGGTCTGGGTTTTTTCTCTACTCCTTTTTCCAGGTATTTGACTTTGAGAAAGTTTGCCTAGTTATTATATATTTTGTGTATATATTCTTTCATGAGAATTGAATTTGAGAGGCTATCACTTTTGTTCATTCTGTTAGTTTTATTGTTCTTCATTTTAGTTCTACCTTCTTGTGGGTTTTCTTCTTCCTGGTTCTTTGGGCCTTTATCTGGAAGACTTTCTTCTGACTTCAAGGAAAAGTTTGGAACCTTGTTTTGGCTTTCTTAATCATGAGTATGGAAATTTTTCTCAATTTTTTTCATGAGAACAAAATGTTCACAGAACCAAAAGAGAATTAGGAGAGTTGGGCATTGTTGTTTGGCCAGAAAAAGTGGGTCATTTACTACATAGCAAGAATTTGTTGTTGCAAGGCTTTGTTCCAAAGATACAATCTGATTGCATGAGTAATCAATTGTGGTGCGCAACACCTAAGTAGTGGGTGGACTCTCCTGAATGCTTGTATAGGTATAGACTTTGAAGCAAGCTATTATAGGTTAGGGTTGTGTGGCTATGATACACTAGGGTTACAATGGCTTTGTAGAAGGAATAGTGAGAAATTAGGTTGTGAAGAAAACCATGAAGATCAGTATAAGCTTCTATGCAACCAAAATGTAGACAAACGTCAATTGTGAGATTAGCATTCTTAAGTCTATGTTGTGAGATGTCTTTGTTGTTTTAGTTCATGGTTCTTAAGATTTTGTTGTACTCTTATGTTTATGTATGTTGACATAAAAAAATTTTGTTGATTATTTTATGTCATTGAAGAAGAGTTCATGTCCATTGTAAATTCATTTCATCTAGTCGGTTCAAATTTATCCAAAAAAGTAAATCATTATATATGTTTCCATTCCACTACATTCATGCATTAACCTAAATTTCACCTGATGCAATTGTATTCATCCACCCAATTTTTTTCAATCATCATGGAACTCAAATTTCCAAAGGTTAGAGTTTTAGTAAGTGTTTTCAACTCCATAGAAAATATGTCCTTTTTTTTTTGCAAAGAAGACCTACAAAGAATACCAACTACTTGCAATTGGAGTGCAACCCAACTATCATAATTTTCAAATTTGAGTAGAAGGTGCTTGCAAAAGATATTTTGTTGCAAAGGAATTTCCATAGTAGTACTCAAAAGTTCATGAACTTCCATCAAATGGATTGTGGTGAGAGGATCAATAACTGATGATCTCATTTTGTATAAGAGTGAATGCAAATGCATTACATAGATTATTCAACAATTGTGCAAAGATTCCTAAACCATAAATTATTGGAATTTGGAACTGGGGTACTATGATTGTGAAATGTGGCTAGGATATTTGTTCAAGCATTTTTTTGATCTTGTAAGCCAAAGGAAAAGTTTGTACAAAGTGGCTTGTTTTATCACTTATGGATTTCTCTTTGATGTGTGAAGGGCTTGGGTATCTATTTTGTTCTTATTGTAATTTGTTGTTTAATTTTATTTTCCTTATAAAAAATAAAGGGTACCCTCTAAAGATTATGTTAAAGGGGACTAGAAGGTTGATCAATAAGAAAACTTCATTTTTGGAATTTCAAATTTTGGAATATTTAAAATGATTTTGTATGAAGTCTTGTAAGTAGGGAGTTTTTTGTAAGCACATTTGGTTTTTATTCTTCTTTGTTGTCCTTTTTTTGTGTGTTTTGTCTATCCTATTATGTTTTCCTTTATTTTATCTACTTTTGTTGTTGTTTCTTATTAGCAAGTGGCATTGCTAAGTCTTCCCATTATTTTTAAAATTACAACAATAATTCGATACGCAAGTTAGTGTTTTCATTGGCCTTTACTCATTATTGGAAGTTGAAGTTTGTGAGAAAGTTGTAATAAAGAAATCATTATCATACATGCTACTATTGTGTGAGATTGACACTATTGGTCAAATTTCTTTCATGTTTTTTTTTTTGTTTTTTGGTCTTTTTTTAATTCTTTCTTTCTTTTTTTGGAATTTTTTATGACTAGTTGAAGTGTTAACCTCACTTTGTGTTTTCTTAATCATGAGAATGGAGATTTTTTGATTTTTATGAGAAATATCTATTTCATTGTTCTTGTCTCCTAATTTGAGTTTCTTTGTTGATTCACATGGTGGTTAAAAATAGGTTAATAGTTAGATTTTATGAGCATCATAAGGTTTAAAAGAGGTCAAGACAAATTCCTTGGATTAAGGCACACTTCAAAATTTGACCAACTAGTGGAAACTGAATGTTCATGTCATTGGATTGACATTAGTATGGTCAAAAAGTTTCAACATATGTTGCAAAAGATCAAACTTCAAGTTTTGATGGAACCCAATGTATTGTTAAACCATTGTTTTATCTTCAAAATTTTGAACCTCAAATTTCACAATGACAATGTGGGTAATGATATTACATATGGCATTTTGAGCCAATTCTTCTTGTCAAAGGTTGCCTTAACAACCACACTAGAGGTTGAATCACATCATTTCATGTTCATAAAGCTTGGGCTTGGCTATGCAAACCCAAATTATGACATGTTGTTTGGGATCACATTGGGGACCAATATTATTATCCGCTTGGGGAAAGGTGTGCCAACAATGGGATTTACATCCACACAAACCATTTTTTTCATGTCCAAGAGTGTGATAAAATTGGAAACATGAACAAACAAACACAAAACTACCATAGTTCCAAGTCCAACACCTTTTCTTGGACATTGAAGAACTTGGGTGGAATTCCATTGACCAGGAAAAACCCTTCTTGCCCAAGAAGTTTTTAGGTTAGAATTGCCTTTTAACAAATATGGCAATGTGGCATTCATTGATATGAAATACCCTAACCTAATCACATAGAATTTCAAACTTGAATTGGAAGGGATGGTGGTGGTGTGGCGCATTTCAATCACTACTACCAAAGTGGGGTGTAATTTACTAGTTTAAATCACTATGGGACCTTAAAGTGAAATAACTTCATTGCATTTTACTAATTTCACCTAGTGAAAGTTATTTCACCATAATATCACTATGTAGACATCATGTTTCATTACTAGTTAACATAATTCACTATTACAATTTATTATAACAAATAGGTTTATTTATATGTTTTTTTAAAATATTTTATCTATGTTAGTTTATGATATACCCTATATTATTTTAAGCTACTTTAGTTATTCTAACTTATATTTTATGTTATTATATGTTATTATAAATTATTGTACCCTAAATTATTATATGTTATTATGCCTTAAAGTATCTTAAATAGTTTATTATAAGCTTTTAAATTATTTTAAATTAAATTATTCAACTAACTTTAGGTTATACTTTAGGTTATTTTATTTAAAATTAATATATGTTATTTCAAGTAATACTTTAAATTATTCAACATCATTCTATTTTATGTTATTATAAATTATTTTATCCTAAGCATAATAACTTAAAATAATCTAAAACAAAATATAATGACCTAAGGTAAAAATAACTTAGAATAGAAAATAATAACCTACGAAAAATAATTTTAAATACCTTATAATATAATAACTACCAATAACCTATGATATCATAACATAGAATATCAAACAATAATTTATAATACAATAATCATCAATAGTTATAATATAACATATAATAACCAACAATAACTTATAATACAATAACCATTCATAACCATTCATAAAATAACCACCAATAGCCATTAATAGAATAGCCACCAACAACCATTAATAGAATAGCCACCAACAGCCATTAATAGAATAGCCACCAATAAACCATTAATAAAATAGCCACCAATACCCATCAATAGAAAACCACCAATCATACATATTAATTCACTACGTTTGTCTGTCTATCAGTCTGTTTGTCTGACGGGGGTTTTAGGGGGTGGGGGAGGGAGAGGTCGGTGAAGCAGCGGGCGACCGATGTTAGTCTGTGACGGGGGTTGGACCACCACGGTTTCCATGTACAAACCGTCTCCACAAAGCATTACAACCGTCCGAAGGGTAGGAATGACGGTCGGACCAGAGGCGAATATAAAAACCTTCTCCTCCCCCCCCCCTCCAACTATCGAAAGAACCGGCGATTATATAGAGGAGTGTGTTTTCGGAAATTTCCAAAACTTTCGGGAACCAAGGTTCAAAATGTCAGAACCGGGGTTTTGGGTTTTCTCACGTCGGGTAAGGGAGTAAATACCCAGACTGATAACCTGAGGGTACACACGACTAGTTCTGATACGCGCACAATGTCAGTCGGGACCACTTCGCGTTCGGGGTGGCTGGAGTGGCGTAGCCGCGAGTGTCTGAAGGTCATGAGTACCACTAGTAACCATTAATAAATTAATCACAAATAGCCATTAATAGATTAATCACGAATATCCATTAATACAATAACCACCAATAGACATTAATATATTAATCATGAATAACCATTAATAGAATAGCCATCAATAACCATTAATAGATTAATCACGAATAACCATTAATAGAATAACCACCAATAATCATTAATAGATTAATCACAAATAACCATTAATAGAATAGCCACCAGTATCCATTAATAAAATAACCATTAGTAACCAATAATAGAATAGCCATTAGTAGCTATTAATATAATAGCCACCAATAGCCATTAATAGAATAGCCACCAATAACCACCAATAGAATAACTACTAATGGCCATTAATCGAATAACCACCAATAACTATTAATAAAATTACCACTAAAAAACATTGATAGCCACAAATAGAATTACCAATAGCCATTAATAACCACCAATAACACTAATAAAAGAACAACAATAGCCATATATTATAATTGTTTAGGATTGCCAAAAATAATTTAAGGTGAAATAACTTTCAATAGTCAAAAGTAACTTATAATAACTATAAGTAGTTTAAATTAAAATAATTTACAATAGCCAAAAATAACATAGAATTTTTAAAAAAAACTTACAATAGCTGAAAATAACCTAAGGTGAAATAAGTTAAAATAGCCAAAAGTAGTTTATAATAACTACAAATAGTCTAAATTGAAATAATCTATAATAACCAAAAATAACATAGAATAACCAAAAAAACTTACATAGTTGAAAATAACCTAAATTGAAATAAGTTAAAATAGTAAAAAATAACTTAGAATAACCAAAAGTAGCCTAAGGTGAAATAGCCAAAAATAACCAAAAATAATTGAAAATAGCCATAAATAGCCATAAATAATGTAGGGTGAAATAATTTAAATTAATGAAAAATAATCATATAATAATTGAAAGTAGTTTAACATAGGTAGTATTATTATATTAACAAAAAAAAATCCATTTATTAAACTCTTTTTTTTCCAAAAGAATGGTCATTAAAATGTTATTGAATAATGATATTCAATTTTTGTTTTGTTCAAATGATTTTAAACTTTCAAAAGGAAATAAATGTAATTATGTACATTATTGAATTTTTTTTAAAAGTAAACTCGAATCATTTCATTTGAACAAAATCTCAATAAGATATGAATTTTCAAAGTTTATGTCTTTATAATGTTTAAAATGAAGTATTTCATAAATAAAATGTAATGTAACATATTGTCACAACAAGTGTGGTGGCTTGATGGTAAGGGTGTTTGCCCCCATTCCAAAGGTCAAAGGATCAAACCTCATGGGTGGTGTTGTGTGTGGTCAACAATGGTATGGTGACCGAATATTCTCCTATCGAATTCCTAAACTAGGTGCCTAGGTTGATTACATGGCCTACCTACCTACCTAGGCTAGGTTCTTAACCTAGCGTAGGTAGTGACACATGTCAATAAATAATAGGCTTTTAAAATCATGAAATAATCAATAATATTATATATTAAATAATTAAAATTTAATTAATTTTCATACTTGTTAATTAATTAACTAACAAATGAATGGTTTGGTAAATTTGTATTTCATTTGAATATAATCTTGTTTCACTAGGTACTAGTGAAACAAGTCATTGTCCATAGCAACTGGTCCCCGTTCACTAGGGGGTTTAACAATTTCACTAGGTGAAAGTGTCCAAATTCACTCAAAAATCTAGTGAAACCCAAAGTGAACTAGAATGCATTTCCTAGTAGTGAATGGAGGTGTTTGTGACCATCTTTAACAAAAGTCAATCCACAAGTTTAGGAAAAACTCTTAAATTTTGCTTCACAAGGTGTTTGGAACATAAGTTGAACACTAGCTAGATGAGCACAAGTTTAATTCAACAATGATCTATTTATATTTCAAATGAATTTTTTTTACGTGCTTGCCACAATGGGAATTGTTTTTGTATATACTCAAAATTGATCTCTTATCAATGAAACTTTGGAGTGACCCTTGAAGTTGTCCTTATGCCATGGGAATATGTTAACCAAACACTTTAAGAACTTTAACCTAATGTCAACTAAAACTAAGTTCATAAATCAACGAGGTTGTGTGTCTATGCAATATTGCTTGAAATGTTGATGTTGTGATTTTTCATGTTCACTTGCAACATATGAGGAATGGGTTGTGGAGGTCAAGAAAGTTTGACCTTGTAGTTAGATCATATGATATCATCATATTTGTGTTTTTATTGTGATGAGTTACATTGCAATTCAAAAGTCTTCTAAATTTATGCTACCTTTGATTCAACAAGTTGTAAGTGTGTTTTGTAATAAGAATGTGTGGAGTTTTACTAATGATAGTTTTGACAAAATGTAAAAGACATTGGTAGGATATGAACAAGGGATCTAATCTTTTGGGCACTGGGATATAGAGAAATCCAAGTTGCACAATTAGGGGTTGTTTTGTTATACACTTGTAGCCACATTGGGTGAAAAATATTTGGATGGATAAAACATGGCCTAAACAAGTGGAAAGATCTATTTGGGATATGCATGCCACAAACTTGAGAGGAAATAGATGAGTTGAAAGGTGTTGATGGTCAATAACAAAAATTGGGCACATTATTTTGTGTATGTAGCCACCTCTAGGTTATATGAAGAATTTGACAGTGTTAGGTTTTGAGAGTGCATAAAAAGGATCAGGTTTGTAGTGTGAGATGCTATGTATACATGTCCAATGATGGCAAATGAACACAAAGGGTTTTGATCTAGAAAAACTCCATAGACTTTGGCAAAGTTTGTAGATATGATTAAGTCATATATGTATCCTATAAAAACATGATCATTGGTTTTTTTGTTTCATGATGTAATATAATGTTGGAATGGTATTATACATGTGTTAAGGTTGTAATTTGAATTTCAAGATTTTCTATTCTATCCATTTGAAAACACATCGTCAAATGCAAGATTGTGTTACAATTTGTGATATAACAATGGAATGCAAAATTGATTTCATGTTGGAGAAAAGGAGTGCATACATTACATAGTGGTTGTGTTTATGATTGCTTTGTGAAATTGATGGACTATTAGAAATCAGGTAAATTGGTCCTATTACTTGGTTTTACTATTTGCTAATTAGAAACACCTAATATGAGAACGTTCATCAAAGTTAAGGTGAGTGTCCTACATCACTTCTCATACATAATATTATTAATAAACAAGTTTTAGAATTTGGGGAAGAAGCCTTCAACATATCAAAAGCCCATAGACATTTTATTTTGCCAATGGTGGTGTATAGATTGACCACTTAATAAAATTTCAATTTGTTTCCCAAAGAAACTAGGGATATGCATTGCTTTGCATAATCATTTATGCACAATTATATTTAAGTAATTTATATTCAAAAAATGAGATATTTATGTTCACCATTAGTTGTTTTTTTGGGCAAATTTTTGCACTATGATTACAAAAACAATTGAATTTTTTTTAATGTAAATTTGAAAAAAATTTACCCAAAATTTTGGGGAAATTATTGAAGTTTTGATTTCACAAAATTGAAAGAAAAAACCTTGCTCACCATCAAGGATGGTCAGGGACTTGGAACATTATTTATGGTGTGGGCCAAGAAGATTGGAATTTATTGTACGAACATTTATATCAATAGAAATTGGTCTTATTTATCTATTTCTATTCACCTCACCTAATAATTTTGATGGGGTTGTTGTTGTTTGTTTGGAATGAGCAATTTTCATTAGCCCATCACTAAACAAAATACATAGTCAAAAAATATGGGGTGAAATTAAAGTGCTATTGAAAACACTCTCAAGGAAAATGTTGGGAACTTGGGGCACACAACAAAAAACACATGGGAAGGCCTTTGGGAACATATGAGGATAGTAGGAATAACCCCCCAAAAAATTCCATACTCACACCCTTCCCTTGTCCCAAGGGAGAAAAATGACACCTCCTAGAGTGCATATTCAACTATCTCATTGGTTGCATGCAAATTCTAATTCATAGAATTGGTTGTCATCATTTTTTGTTTCAATAATGTGCTTTTTACAAATTGCACCATACCTATTGGTCTTATTGTATCATATGTAGAATTAATGGTAGTTAATTTTGCTATTGAAAATAACTTGAAAATTTGTCAAATCTTCATGTTCAAACATTGAGAGGATTGAAGAGCTATATTAGCAAATGGATGATACTTGCACCTTCAAGTTGCAAATGTGGTGAAGACAATATGCAAGAAAAAAAATGTTCATGTTTTAATTCTGTTAAACAATATGCAAGTCATAATTATTTAGTTAGTATTATAAAAAAATTATTATACCAAGCCTTTAACAAATGCTATTGTCATGAAAAAATGATTTTTCATTATTGAATTTCTTAATAATTGATATGCTTGTGGAGCTTGAACTATAAATCATTAAAGAAGACATTGAATACATCTTGCATACAAGATATTGACTTTGGATCGAACCGATTTCTTGAATGTAAACTAGGTAATGAATTGCATGTTGGTTAAAATTTCAAATAGTAAAACACCAATATTTTTTTAAAAATTGGAATTTTAATATGTTTAGGAGAAAAAAAGAATATGCCACGATTGCTTTAGAAGCATAATGTTAAAACAACTATTTTCACAAAACTAAGGAAAACACATTTACTTGGATGTAAAAGACTTAGTGTAAGTCCTTTACAACTTGTTGGTTTTTTAGTCCTACAAATAATTAGTGTTTTGGTTGTAGTAGATTGAACATTAAAGAGCCCTTTTAAACTTGCATATAATAAGATAAAATAGTTCAAATACTTCCTTATCAAGAAATGAATTACCATAATCAAATTTTGGCAACAAATTAATAGTTTTCATTACCTTTTGACATTGAGCATACCTACACATCAAGACTTGTGAATTAGACTTTGGGATTTAATATTGCATTTATCTTTGGAATGGCTTTGGAAAAGGAACTATACATTTGGCATTGAAGCAATTTCTTAAATGTTGTCTCATTCATAGACTATATACATTTTCTTTAACATTTATGTTAAATGCAATATCAACAACTTAAGCAATAACAAATAGACCACATGATGATTGGTTTCATGTTGCAATACATTTGCATATATGTAGTTCAACTGATTGGTAATTGTTACTTCACTTAGTTTTAATTTGTATTTTCACAAAACATTTTATGATGAGGAATTTTTAAATTGTACAAAACACATGGCATGTTAATATTTCTAGAATCTAATGATGCTAAAATCTTATGGTTCATGCTCATGTGGAAATATTTCAATTTTTTTTTTAAAAAATCTTTTAGTTCCACAACATATTGAATATTGATGAGATTCATATCCTTGATGTTGTAAATTTGTCTCATATGATATATTCATTGGAACATCCATGTGTTGTGAGCTTAACCATGTTGTTTTGTCCATAAGTGTTTTTTCATCATTTTTAAACAATAATAAATCTTTCATACCTTCATAAAATTTCAAGAATGGGTGTAAATTATTGGTATGAGAGTTTGAAACATATTGCCTTATATTGAATTGAACACCTCCATGTAAAAGTTTGTTTATATATGTATCCCAAGTTGTAATAATTGTCCAACATGAACATTATATATATATATATATATATATATACACATATAATGCTTAATCATTTTTTTAATCCATTTTGATAAAAAATATAGGTAGCTTCATCCCAAGGGTGTTCAAAATTAATTAATTTATAAATTTTCCAAAAAAAAAAGAAATTAAAAAAAAGAAAAATCATCTTTAGTTATTTTATTTTCACTTAGATTATTGAGCAATTGAGCATATTGAATGTCTTTATTTTCTTAATTTTTTTGTGTCAAAAAAAATTTATTTGGCATTACATAATTTTCCCACAAAACAAATTCAATAATTTTTTTATTTGTGTTTTGTAAAAGGCAAAACATGTTTCATGTTAATTATATGCAAAGGAATGTCACTTATAGGTGGGAACTACATGAAATCTCCTAAGAACATAATATGTAAAGCATTAAAAGGTTGAAATGGTAAAGATTTCAAATTTTGTAATTTGAGATGCATTTTCGCTAACATGGTATAACCCACCATTGAAATTTCATCAATAACCAAATAATGAAAATTTGACCAATCTTTAGTTTTTTAAAAAAGATTTTGATATTTGACATTTCGATCAATTGATAAACCTATCAAGAATGAATGATAGATTCACCTATTAATAAAGCTACATTTGCAATGAAAGTTGAAATATTTAACATGTCATGTAAACATCTTTTTTAAAATGTTCACATATAGATTTCATTATTTGACTTTTACCAATTCCAACAATACCACCTATATGTAATGTCTTTTTAATAACAATAGTGGATAGTGGATCAATTATGAATTCATCAAATGCTTTAACTTGTAAATTATTCAATTTGAACATAGAAAGAACTTCATTTCTAATTAGGTTATCGATTAGTTTTGGTCAAAGAAGATTATAAATATCAATGGCATGTCATGAAGAACATCTTCACCTTTGTATTCATTGTTGCATTCAATTTGAAAATCTTTTTTCGGATTTCTAGTTTTTCATATTTGTTACAAGTTTCATAGGGAAAATCATAATTTAAATTAACAATGTTCGATTCAACTTCTATATTCAAATGATGTTTATGGAGCAATTTTAATATCATAATATTATTTTTCAATGGGGAAGTTTTTAAATATTTGACTATTTTAAAATATGGTTCATTTATATGATTGTACACATCATGTTTATTCATAGAGGTAAATGATTGTAAAGGGGATCAATTGAATAATTTCGAAAGTCTTTTTTTAATTTTGATGTTCATTTTCACTTTGTTTCATCATTCTATTAAAATCCCTTGATTCCTTGCATTCATGCAATATTGCAATGCTTTTTTATGATACATTTATCAAAAGATGAAATGTGTGAATGAATGAAATTTACATTTTCTATCCATGAAATGTTTTCTAATTGTTTCATATCTTTATAAGTTCAACAAGGAGTGAATAAAATGCAAATAACACAAGCATAATTTCCAAGTTCATTTTTGGGTGATGGTATTTTATAACCCTATATAATGCAAATATGAAAAAATTATATTTATGAAGTGTGTGTGTGTGTGTGTGTGTGTGTGTGTGGGTGTGTGTTTTTGAATGATTTAAAACAAATTGATGACATCATGTGTTGTTTACCTTAAATTACTTAGTAGCAAATTCATAAGGAGAGATATTTTTCAAAACATATCACTTATTCTAATCCCAGCGATGAAAAATTTGGAGGAATTGGTATATGGATGATTTTTGGGAATCTATTGTATGGTCCTCCTTGGACAATTTCAGAGACATTTATTCTCATATGGTTGTCCCTAAACATTTGCTATTGTATGGTTGTCCCTAGACCTTTGTTATTGTATGGTTGTCCTTGGACATTTTAAAAGACAATTCCAAAATGTACTACTTCATTTCCAAGTCTAACTACCTCATTTCTTTCCTAATAATTACCTCACTCTTTTTCCCTAATAGCTACCTCCATCCTTATCACTACCTCACTTTTTTCCCTAACAACTATCTCACTCTTTTCTATTACTCCCTAACATGGATATGAAAAGGCAAATTAACACGTGTCCTTTCATGTCCATGTTGTTCATACTAATTCAAATTAAATTTGACATTGACATAACTAATGATGAATTATGGAAACCATATGAAAACATGAGAAAGAAAGAGAGTTGATCATCATTGGTGCAACATCATTTGGTGCAACAATGCAAAGCCCAAATGTGTTTGCATAGTTCAATTCGGTTCATCAAAAAAAAAGTCTTCAAAAGTTACTTGAATAGGTACCCATGTTGTTAAGCAAGGAGTCCAAGCTGCAAATGGTGACAAAGAGTATTAGGACCTTAGTTTTCATGCAGACAATGAGAAGAGGTTTGCATCGAATTGCAGAAGGTTGCTTCAATTGATGAAAAACATCTTCCATGCAGGGAGGTGCTTTCAAATACAAAGAAAAAACCCTTGTTAGTGCTGTAGGATTCCAAACCTAGAGCAGTTGATCAAAATTCTATTACTATGCCCTTGATCCTCCTTTAGCTACCCATGAGTTGATCCACATGTTATGCATGACTCTAGAAACATGCCTCTGAGAAGGGGTTGGCTGGATCCTAAAGTCATTCGCTGTCTAGTAGTTTTACATCCATTTGAGTTTTCAACCCTTGGACCTTTATTTCAAGCAAACTACCTAGCCTACAGATTTTGCTCAAGCCATCTTGAGATCCTCTTGTTGCAGCTCCTAGGTACTACATGCTGCTAAGAACTTGCACATTAGGAAAATCTAGATCTATCACCTCGCAAAAAAATTCTCAGTTATTTCTAGGACTTGATCATGTTTAGCCCCCCAAATGCCTGACATTGCTCGGAGGCTTTCAAATAGTACAATTTGGTCAGACTTCCAAAATTCTTAAATGTATGCACTACCACATCAGACAAGTAAATCCAGGCTGTGTTGTTGGGGTACTATACACCTAGAACTTAATATTCACCAGGATGTTTAGCCCTGCAGAAGGCATACACACCTCTAGCCTCAATCTCACTATTGCCAGGAAAACAAAAGGATATTAAACTTTTCATCCCAACAATCATTCCCCTTTTGGATTGTCATCATGGATGTGTTTTTCTACTGAGTCATTGGTAGGGGGAACGCCTTACACATCAATCATTTTCGATTGATGAACCTCTATACATTGTGCTTCCAAGGAAGAAGCCTTAAGCCCTCTAGTTAACCTGCATTACCCACCCATTGTGCCCTTCATGGACATGGGCTGAGTTGGATAGTATTACCTTGAACCTGGGAAACACATATTACTTGCTCATATGCACCTTAAGTAGTAGCCGCGTGATTGCTTTGGCTATCTGAGTGCTAAATGCAAAGATGACTTGGAGTGTCCTCATTTTTGAATTTGTGCACAAAATACAAGGTTGAGCTGATGAAATCAGTTGGCAGTATTAGAAGCTAGTGTTAGCACCTGGGGTTGATCTGCAAAGAATCCATGAGTTCTACTCATTACAGTGTGAAAGAACCAGAAAAACCATGCAAAGATTGGCAGAGCATTTTCTAAAACATTTTCTCAGAGAGGTTGATTTGATAGTCCCTTGCATAAGGTAAATCCTTTGTACACTACCGTTCAAACTTGCGGTCAGCTACCATTCGGCGACGCTTGCCATGATCATCTTCTCGTGTACGTGGCCTCTCATCTTCCTTATCCCGTGGCACACGAGGTGCCACCCTTTCTCCCCGTTCCCAATCCTTATCCTTCTCTCGATCCCGTTCCCGTGGCTCACGGAGAGCTTCACGCTCTCCCAGACGATGCCGCTCTCGCTCCCACTCTGGATCTCGGTCTCCAACCCTCTCATCTCGTCGCCTCCTCTCTGCAGCAGCAGCTGCTGCCCACTCAGACTCTGCTGGTCCCCGTTCTCTCTCCCTCACAGGACCCACCCTTCCCCCAAGCTCACCAGCATAGCCAAATTCATTCATCTCATCCGCATATACACCTTCACGCATATGCCTGGCATGTTCTTCTCCACCCCAGCCTGGCATCCCCACTTCACCCCATCCTACTGGTGGTCCCTCCATCCCCCCACCAGGCCCCATTCCAGGACCATTTCCATTTGGTCTCCCAAAAAATGCTGGGTTCACATGAGCTGGCACACCTGGCAAGCCTGGTCCCATTGGTGGGAAAGGAGGCCCAATGCCAGTAAAAGGTGGACCTCTAGGCCCAAAACCACCGCCTCCACCAGGTCCCATACCATAGCCTCCTCTTCCCATTGGAGGACCAAAGCCTGGATCAAACCCTGGGCCCATCATTCCTTGTGGAGGCATCATCCCTCCTGGAGGACCTCCCATGCTGTTACCCGGGGGCCCAAAGGGGGCAATTCCACCCCGGGCTCGGCCACGCCCAGGTCCCTGATTTCCTCTTCCACGGTCCATCCCACCTTGACCCCGTCCTTGTTTGTTGCCATACCCACGGCCCCCATCACCCCCAGGTCCAGCTGCAGCTGCACCCCTACCGCCCCCCTCTACTTTTTTTCCCTGCCCTGCTTGTCCAGGGCCTTGGACACTTGCCTGATTTTTCCCGGTCTGAGCAGCACCCATCTGTTTGATGGACTGTGGGGATGCAAAGGCAACCACACAAGCCCGCCCATTAAAAAGCCGCCCATCCATTTTTTCTTTACACATTCTAGCTCCTAATGCATCGTAGAATTCCACCTGACAGTAGCCCTTGGACTTCCCACTTGCTTTCTCCTCAAAGAATTTTAGGTTCTTAACTCGGCCATACTCCGAAAGAGCTGCTTCCAGTTCTGCATCTGTTGTCCACCAATGAAGCTCTCCAACAAAGAGCATCATGCCACCACTCTCAGCAGCCTGTCCAGTATGCTTGGCCATGTACTCACTTGCTACATTGCTGTTAATTGCTCCTCCCCCATTGCCGCCCACTGCACCTCCACCTACAGAAGTGTTCACTATTAGTGACAAGGTCAAAACTTTGTCAAAGGCTTTATTAGCAGGTCTGAAGCTCTCTAAAGTTGATGGTGTTCTCAGATGAACTAGGGTTAGAGCTAGAGAAACAAAGCCAGGGTAACCCTGAACTCAAATTCAGATACTAACTCAAATTCAGATAATGATCTCAGACAAACACCTTATACAAAATGACACTACCATGAACAATCCCACCAGAAAATGGTTGTAAATCCACAAGTGGTTCAAAAGTAGGTTTTCAAAACTTGACCAGTGTCCAACAGCAGAGACAATTCAGGATCTGGTTCATCCCTGATGGAGATAAAATGGCAATCTCTTCAGCCCAAAAAAGGTCTGCACAACCACCTGAGCAAATGTGTTCAAAGCTGCCATAACTGATCAGCATAACTGATCATCTGGGATGTTTGTCAGTCTTACTAGAGGGATTGGTTATTGGTTTTGGATGGTAACAGTATGGCTTAACATGAAATAGGATTATGGAAATATTTTTGTTCACTGTGGAGAACATTTCAACGCTTGTGTTATATGGAACATGGGGTTGAGGAAAGACTGGGATACAGTACACTGGAAACTCAAAACTCTGATAACAGAACTGCCCGCAAACTCAATTGACCAGCAACACAGGAAAGAAGCTTTGAGTTCAAGAGCTCATGCAGGTTCCTTCTGAAGGAACATTTTCAGTATAATTCCCCTTGGAGATCCATGCCAGGGTGATACAGAAGCACAGAAAGAAAGCCTTAGTTCAAGAGCTTAGGGAGAGGTTCCATCTGAAGGAACACTCTCAGTAGTATTCCCCTTGGAGATCCATGCCAGGGTGATTCTACCAAAGCACAAGGTGTCCACAAACCCTGGAAAAGGGTTTACACATATGGAGGGGACTGAGCTTAAACCTGGAAAAAAGGGTTTTGAGATAGAATAGAGAATCAAACCTGAAGGACCAGCTGTTGAAGGCACCCAAGCTGTAGTCCGCCCGACCCCTGCAGCTTCACTGCCAGAAATGCCATTCAATCCACCACCTGCAATCGCCATGCTCTTGCCAACCCTATCTTTGAAGGAAGTCGGTTTTCCAGGTTGCCCTGATAGGACTCCCAACTCTATCCCATGTTCAAGTTTAGATTTGACATCAGATGGACCTGCCACCACCACCTCCTGCTCTCCATAAAAGTTCTCCATTCCTTCTGCTTGAGACCCCAACTGTGGATGCCCAACAACTGCATGGAAAGCTTCAGCTTGGCGCGGCTGAGCTTTTACAGTCCCTTCCTTTGGAGCTCCAAACCCTTGCAGCTCCTCTGTATCTCCAATCGTGGGATACTCTTCCTCCTCATCCCCACCCGAGTCCACATCACCATAGACGGCTGGGCCTCCTCTTCCGCTCTGAAGCGGATGATGTGAAGGAGAGTGCGGTGTGGTCGAGAACATACCCACATTCACATCGCCGTAGAGGTCTTCATACTCCTCATCCTCCAGCTCCTCCTCTTCCATCAAGCCGGCTATAGCAGCAGTGCCACCTCGTTCTCCTCCTCTCAACCCCCCTGTCTCCAACAGCTCATCATCCTCATAGTCCAGTTCGTCCTCCCCGTTATCCGCAAATGCCATTACTGCAGCGCCGGCAGCAGGTCTGCAACAACCTTATTCTCCACAGACCCTCGCCAACGAGAAGAGGTCGTCAGCGGAGCTCACCTCCTATCCATCTTTCTTCTCTGCAGCAAGAATTTCTGCCCCTCCTCAAGATTTCAGCACAACTTCTGTAACCCTAATACGGAGCTTCAACCTCTCTGCAACTTTCCTGCTCTCCCCTCTCGGAATCCCACACTCGGGATTATACGCCCTAGAATACTGGAAATACATACGTACAATACTCGTATTGTACACTTAAAATACGAAAACAAAGGAGCTTTAATGCCTTCAGTTCGTCTAGTCAACCTCTAAACCACTGATTTTTTTGTGGCGAATTTTTGCCATTTAGCAAAAAAAAAAAAATTGTAAAAAAGAATATTATGTCACAAATGCCCTTTTTGTTTTGGGGGGAAAAATTTGCAAAAAATAAATAAATCACATTGGTTACAATATGAAAGGGTGTTTAAGATTTTTTTTTAATTTTCTTATTTTGAATATCACCAAATTTTGCTAAATATACTTATAGATGAATGCCACTCGAATAACATCACAAAATTGAGAAAAAAAAAAAAAAAAA
>Ga0209611_10001206_pt1 | contig 43193 bp, 34 predicted proteins | sample S1TSphgellanicum_3_FD_187693 | JGI IMG/M metagenome (GOLD analysis project Ga0209611, IMG submission 187693) | Host-associated microbial communities from peat moss isolated from Minnesota, USA - S1T2_Fc - Sphagnum magellanicum MG (SPAdes) (version 2) | ecosystem: Host-associated > Plants > Peat... | reverse complement strand
AAGTCAGTCAACATCTGATGGTGGGGCTGTGTTGAATGACGATCGAAGAAATTCAATCAACAAAGGCTTTCCAAACATATGACACACCCACTTTTGTGGCGATTGAAAAGTTTCGGTTGCCACATAGAAGGGTGACTGAAAATTCTTCGGTCACCCCAACAACTGGAACCAAAAATTTTTGGTCGATGCAAATTTTCAATCACCACATGGTTTGTGATTGAAAATTTTTAGTCACCCAAGTTTTGACAACTAAAAAAATTTAGTTGCCATACATTTTAGCGATCAAATTTTTTTTCAATCACCAAAATGTATGGTGATCAAAAATTTCGATCGTCGTAGGGTTTGGTGACTTGAAAAATTCGGTTATTGTCCGTTATGGGGAGCAAAAAAAGTTTTAGTCATCATACTCTGTGGTGATTAAATTTTTTTTGGTTGCCACAGGGTACAGTGATCGAATTTTTTCAGTTGCCACAAGGTTTATGGCAACCAAAATGGGTCTAATTTTGATCATTGATAAACTTTCCTCAAAACTTCTTTTGACTTAGGTTGACCCTGTGGTGACGTGAGCAAGGGTGCATTTGCATTTAGATGCGTTTGTCACGTCGGGACAAACACATGAATGTAGTGACAACCTTAATAGACATAGTTTTGAAATATGCCCCAAGATCAACTTGCACAGTTAAAATTGCACATATGGAAGGTGAACTTAGCCTTTGGATCAAAGGGGATTTTCATAGGCATGATTGTGTGAATTTTTCTCATCCTTGTGTAAACCATATAATTGTCAGATCAGGTGTGGAAAGTGAACAACCAAGGGTGAATCAAATTCAAGGAGATGTTGAGGTCCTTGAAGCTCCATGTGGAAATGGAATTTGGCATATAGAAAGATGTCTCCCTACGACGCAAGTTTAATGCTTTGCATTGCAAAAATCCACCAAACATTTTTGTGCTACAAGGATAATTACCAAGCCGACTTTTATTGGTGTCCCTACCCCGACTTACTTAGGGTTGTGGTCTTAGTTCCTTGGTGCACCTTCAAAGTTGCATAAGTTCTGAATCTTTGCAAATGATATGAATTGTTATGGTTGGCAATACAAAGTATGCATTGAACAAACTAGCTAATTTGGAAATTTGGCCCATTCAAGTTGAAACAAATTTCACCCAAGATGAAATCAAGTTTCTTAAGGAAGTGGGATTTGTTCAGAATAAATGGCAACTAATTTTTCCTCGAAGGTTATTCAAAAGGGGAAAGTTCCATTCCTATAAATAGGCCAATGAATGAAATGTTGTGGCCAACATTATGTAATGGTAAGGCTATTTGTTGTATAATGCCATTCAAGATGTCAAATCTACATTACAATTAGTGGGAGGTTGGTCAATTTCTTGAAGCGATTGTAAACCCACCATTGGAGGTTCCCCTCTTAGATATGGATGAATATATAATATTTTATTTGACCAAAATCCAAATAAAAAACAATATGAAGTTATGATAGGAAACTTTCTAGCTTGTACTTGTTTGGATTTTGTAGCAATGATGTTTAGTTCGTTAGGTTAGCAGGGGAAGTGGGTGCCCTATAAACATATGTATTATGTTTTGTAGCATGTCATATTTTGTGAGTAGTTTGAAAGTTTCATCCATTCTCCAACTTGGAGTTGTGATGAAATTCATTGCTTGTTGACTCATAATGTACTTATTGTGTGAGTAGGAGTATAGTTTTGAATTGTTATAAGAAACAAGTACAATAAACATTGTCAATTTTAACGCTTGTGATGATGCTATGTGTTTGTCTTTTAGATTAGAACTTGTAAACAATGTTAGCACTTTGGTTTTATAAACGCTTCAATAATTGTTCATTCAACATTTTGTTTGGCAAGAACGATGTTTCACTATTAGATAGAAATTAATTATTAAATTAAGTTAAATTTTCACCAATAATTTAGTTCTATATATTTGGATGACTATTCTATATCATTCAAAAAATATTCTTGTATATGTGGAGAATATTTGGTTTATGTTGCAAAAATATTCTTTAAAGATTTTGTGTTATTCAAAAAAGTTTTATTCATGTGCTTGCTGCTCACCATTCACAACCTCATCACTCACATTCATGCACTCACATAGTAGTTGTGTCGATCACCTTTGATGGTGTAGTCCATTGGTAAAAACTTGATTTATCATTGTTGAGGTTTGAGGTTCAATTTCTTATACTTACAACCTATGTGCATGTTTGGAGGGCTAAGGTAGGTAGGTTAGATTAAGGTAGTTCAATGAGGTTTGGTTAGGTAGGCCAAGCTAGGGTAGGCTAGCACCTACTTTCTTAAATGCATGTCTTTTTTTGTCCTACCTAGACCTATTATTAATACTTACCTACTTATCTACCTATCTATTAATTTTTAAAATAATAATCCAAAAAATGATATTAATTTAGATATATATTTGAACCAATCAAATGGTCCAGTGTCTATTAATCAAATAGTCAACATTCTATTAGTCATTATGTTAATCAAAACAAGTAAATTGATTACTTAGTCACATTGGTAGGTCCAAATTCATTTGTCTAGATTAACAACCTGTGATTTTTTTTATGCTTGTCATTTTGGGTATTCTTTTACCAGAATACCTAGTTTAAATAATCATGAATTGTAATAGTGACATATTGCACCATAATTTGTAGTGGTTGCCCTATTTCATGTCCATTAAAGCAATCCCTTTTCTCAAGTTAAGATATTCGAAACAAACCTTTCTTTCACCATTATCTTGAAATCCTTCTAGCTTGTCAAATGCAAGTCAATAAACCTCCCCTTTTTTTTTATAGTCCACCATTCCAAGGCATGGCCTTGTAAAAAGGTTCGTGCCATTTGAAGATGATTAACATCCTTAGTGACATTATGAAAGTCAAAATGCATCTCTAGTTGCAAGATCCATTGCCTCATTGCATCTTCAAACACTTGATCTACAATGAAAGATTGTAGTATCTTCATTTGAATCATTGCCATCACATTTGTTTCACAATTAACATCTTCTACCTTCTTGACGTTCTCTTCCAATTGTTTTTGAGTGGGGTGATCCTTATTCACTAGATACTCTAGCAATTAACTTGCATGGGTTGGTCCACCATTGTCCAACATGTGTTAACAATTTCAATAGTTGGGATTTGTGATGAATGCAATCACATTTCACTCAATCAAATTGAAGGTGTCTTCCTTCACATGTTCAAAGTCTAATCGATTCCTAAACATTGTCATGGGTATAGTTGTGAGGTGGTGACAAGGACCACTATAATGATTCAACATAAAATTTTACATCCTCTACTTCATTTGGCTTGGGGCTTGCCTCCACCTTAGTGCAAGCCTCCTTATCCTTTTCAACTATAGTGTACTTAGGTGTCTTGGTTGGCCTAGGTGCATGTTTTTTTTGCAATTTTTTTTTCCCACCCATTGGCCACCCCATGAATACCATGTTGAATGATGAAGTTAACCTCCATCTCCAAGGCAACTTTTAGGCCTTAATTCACTATCATAGTGGTGGCATTCAACTCCATAAGAAAGACAATTTCCACCTTGGGTTTTAGCTTTTTCCTTAGGAGATCCCCCTTTTGCCAATGAAGCACTATTACATGCCACTTGGTTGGTGATCTCTTGAATCACTTATTTTATGATTTCTTGTGTGACCTCCCTTGCAAGAGAATTTAAATTAGTGTTGGTGTGCGAGTTCTCTTTTTGTTATCCTTCATGAGAACCTTAGTTGGCTCCGAGGACAAGGCCTTAGCTACATCCAAGCCCTTCACATCATTAGTTGCATCACCCATCTCTAGTTCAAACTAAGTCTTCACCTTCCAGAATCATTGTTTTTGGCTTGCACAAATGTTTGGACATGATTTGTTTGATGCCTCCCATTCACACTTTATGCCATCATCACAAGAAACCAATTCTAATACCAATGGATGTGCCTTTTCCTCTAAGGTCTTAACCTACTTGTTCAATATTCAAGGCATAGACTACCTAAATTGCACATCACACAACACAACTTCATTAACCTAACTTACATTCCCAGCTAACACAAGGGACATGATATTCCACTACCCTAGATAAATCTATAGTTAGATTGATTCATACTTTCATTTGTATCCATGGTCTTTAGTTGTTTGGAACCCCCTTGATCCCATCATGTGGCCAAACTACATTAACTCTTCAAAGAGAACCAAAGGTCCCACTCCTTGTGCAAACCTCTAAGATCTTGGCACCACCTTGGCATTAAATAAATTTTCCCATGTGGTGCCATTAAACAATTAGACCATGCATCTTAACTCCTAATTTGGTGCCTTGAAAACAACAAGCTTTTAAACTTTTGCAATGCATTTCATGTCAACTCATTGCTTCAAGCTTTTCTTGGGCCCCAACATTATTTTTCCAAGGCACTTTCCCATACCTTTGTGTTGGTGCTTACCTTGGCCAACTCAATTAGGACTTACAATGCCTTTGGCACTATTAGCATGGGCATGTGCATTGCTTAAATATGCTTTTGGCTAACACTAATGGCACCAAAGGTGAGACCTCTCTGGCCTTAACTCATAATTAACCTCCACATCATTGCTTTGGTGTGCTTCACCAAGGAGTCTTCAATAAGGACATTGTTTTGCCTTGAAGGGCATGTCAACTAAGCTTATGGTTTACACCTTGGGTGAATTAACACCTTGTTGGTACCATGGTAAAAGTCCCAAAATCCATTTAAACTAAATATTACAAACATCCCATGCATAGATTAAATGAGTTCAAATATAACATTTTTGGGGCTTTATATAGCCATTAAAAGGCCTCATTCATAAAGGAGAGGGCACCAATGTGGGTGTCATTTCACCTTGGCCATGGGTTTACCTATGGTCTTGTGAAGGGCGTTTCTATCCAAATGTATTTATCCATTTGAATTTGCCTTTTCAATTACATTGCAAGAAAGTTAAAATATGTTATAATTTATTGCAAAGAAAAGGAAGTAGAGTTCAAACAACTCTACATTTGTATAAATGTGGAAGGTAATGGAATATGATACCCATAGGTAGCTTTGTCATAAAATAATTCAAAAACAAGAAGATGTAGTCGTTTGGAAATTATTCACTATCATTGTTGAAATAATGTGAAAAACATTTAAAATAATGTTGAAAATATACAAAAATTTAGTCTTTCTTCCTCTTGCTACAATTTTGCATGTGAGCACATACAAACTACAATATGAGTTGTTGGGTTTAAAGGTAGCAATGGAGGTTTGGAGCTTTTAAATAAAAACAAAGAAGGAAAGGTGGTGAGGAAAGGTTTATGAGCTAGTGCATGGAGAAGGGAGATCATGGAAAAATTTTACATGAAGGCAATGAAGAGAAAAAGAAAGACTAAGGCTACACAAAAAGGAGCCTTGGAGCAATGGGGAAGTAGTGGTTAAAAGCTTTGAAGGATTGAGGAATAACAAGGAACAAGGATGAATTGATTAAAAGAGAGCAATGTAGATTGAACCAACCAACAAGGAAAATTTTGCAACAAATAGTTTGTTATGATTTTTAAAGTGTTTGTATGTTGTCGTTAATTTTTTTTTCCTATTGTTGAATTGGGTTTTCCAACCCCTTATCTTCTTGCACCTATAAACATATGAACAACATGATACAATGGAAACAATATTTTAGTTTAAATGAGAACTTGAAGCACTTTATTAATGTCTTAATTTTTTAAAAATTTGAATATAACAATTTTGTTACTTGAAGTCATTTGTGGACATAATTTTTTTTAACAACTTGTTTTAAAGTATAAATATTGGAATTCTTGTTCATTCTTTACAATTGGAGATAATTTTTTTTTTGGATCACTATTTCAATATTCTCATTTGAATATATATATATATATATATATATATATTTCCTTTGGGTTTGCTTCTTCTTCAATGGTATTTATTTGAATAATGGATTTTTCATGTGCTCATCCATTAAATCAATTTAGAATGTTCTATTGAAGATGGGTTCCAAACCACACATGGTCCATCCTCTCCTAATCACATTAGGATGATTCACATGCTGCCATGTTTAGAAATGCTATGAGTAGAATCATGGTTTCAATAGAGACATATGAAAGTCTAACTTGACATCCTTGGCTCCTTTTCACATCCAACTACTTGTCAATGTTGTTAGTTGTATATAAACATCAAATTCTTGTTTAAAACCATGTTTGAAAGGTCTATGCAATATTTCATGGGTAGGTGCACAAATGGTTGGACCAATTTGTCATTGATCCAAAATTTCTATTTACTCAAAACCCTTTGTGCATCATGTAGATATTCAAGTTAAGATCTTTAAACCAAGTTCATTTTAGTATATTTCAAGATTTATAAAACAACATGGCCATTGCAATGGTAACTACAAGGCATAATTGGTTTACATGACACCCAAATTAATCCACCCATTTATGCATGCACCCTCATTTGTTGGTTGGTAGAGACTAGTGTAGTTTGTTAGGATGAAAATAAACAACATCTGTGGATGCATATCTTTCACCCAAGTGATGAACTCCTTGGATATGTGGATCTATTACTAGATAAGTTTTGAATCGTTATCCATGCCCATATGTTCCACTTATTCATGTTTGTATTGTTGCAAAATGTGTTTCACAAATTCTTTGCATATTGTCAAGTTAGATTAGTGGTTATCAATGTATGTGGGATGCCATCCAAGTTTTTCATACATCTTTCATCCAAGTTTCTAAGGAGGAAGGCTTCTCTTTGTTAATCCATTAAATATAATCTAGAAGGGCAATATGTTACCAATAGCTAAAGATGATACCAAAATTGTGACTTGCCATTTATCCTCCATACCATGAACTAGAACATGTTTTGAGCCCTATTCTACCCAAGTTTGAGTTCCTCATGTTGGAACAAGATGAATTTTAGTTTGGTATGTGTTCACCAACAACTTTGGTGGAATTGAGTACACCTTGACAAGATTGGTCATTCTTTGTGCCATTTGTAAGCCTTGTAATTCTTAGTCACTAGGAAGCTTTTGAGTAGCACCGATGGCTTTTAAAAAAGTTCAATCCAAGATTTTGGTACACACAAAGTTTTGTGTCCAAGACATAAATTATAAACCCATTCTTATTATTGTAATTAAGTAATTTAAGCCTCTTTTTTAGATGAAAATTTTGATCATTCCTCACACTATTGTAACATACAAAGGTTGACTTGCATCTTGATGGGCTTTGAGTAGCACAATAATCTCTTTTTCAAGTGTAGGAAATTTAGACAAGATATAAACATGTTGTGCATCCCCAATATAAGTAGTTTCCTTAAAAATAGATTGTTTGACACCATGTTTCAACTCCCCTATCCCAATGAACCACTCAACTAAAGAGCCTTTACTCAAATTTTCATAAATGTTCTTCATTTCTCGTGACAACTTGTATTTTAATTGTAAGTAATGTAAAACATGTGTGAAACTTTTATGTTGTTTCACTATTGCATAAATAAGATCCCAAAGAGAAGGCACAAATCAATTTGTGTATTTTCCTCTAACCTTCTTTGATGTTGATCCTTTAGGCTTTGCCACTTTGGTGTAAGCAAGACAACTTCAATTTGCTTCTTGGGCCACCCCATTGGTCTTTTGCAACTTCTTTTTTCATGGAACACTCCAACTCCAACTTAGCATTTAGTGTTGCAAAGTTGTGCTCTATGCTCACCTCCATCTCCTCTTTGTTTATGTGTGAGAACATATTATTCAAAGACAACACATACAAATCTAAAACCATCACCACACAAACCTTCGATTGATGTAGAAAAAAGCATGCTCATAATAGGGTAAGATTAATGGAAAACAAGCTGCCACTTTTAGATGAAAAGAAACTAATATTGTTGGATGAATAAAAAGCAACCAACAGTGTTAAATGAATAAAAAAACAAACATCCATTAAGATGGGGATCAAAGTTGAAATCATGATAATTTTTTTCCTCAAAAGAACTGAATTTTTAAATATTAATTTCTTGTACTGCCAAACATACTTTTTCCAAATTAAAAAAAAATTGAGCAGGGCAGTGTTGAAGGTGCCCCGCGGGTATGGTATGCAAGACAAATAACAATAAGGCCACAAACATATAGTACAGTAGGTGTCTGACAGGTGACTTACAGATTTCCAAAGACCACCAGTTCAGACATTTCAGGGTTGAGTGGTTTGTTTTTACTTTATAAGTTCCTGGGTGCATAAGTAGACATACACTTGAGAACATCAGTTTGTCTCTTCCAAATGGATAATTGGTTTACTAGATACCTGATACTTCTTACATCATATTCTGAACACCAATCAATCTAAGCCTCCTCCTCTCACGTCTGTTTTCACGGTCTTCAACCCCAACATTAATAAAACGTATTTTGCCAGGAAGGAAGGAATGTGAGTTTCTAATGATTTAGGCTTGAAGAAGACAAACAGACAACTGCATCCTGCCTGGTTCATGAACCAGTTGTTAGTTCCAAAAGAGTTCAAATTTCAATCATTTGAGGCACATTAGCCTTGATTTAATTGAAATCATCTATTAAAGTTATCCATAAAGTCACCCTCTCTTTCATCCCCTATCCCCTCTTTTGGTGGTTTCCACAAAGTAAGGAAATTTTAATAAATCTCCGTATGAAATGCTGAAACTCAGCATTTAATGCACAAGGTTCGAGACTAATTATAGTAGTTGTACAGGTAGGAGCAGTGAAAATATATGTAGCAGCAGTGGAGGCGCTAAGGAAAAAGGAAAGAGGGGATGAAACTCAGTTTATCACCAAAATTGGTGGAAAAACTAGTTTGGATCCCAGTTATTTCGTTTTGTAAACTTTCATTCCCAGCTACGCATTTGGTGCCCTAGCCGAAACTGGCTGTTCTCTAATCGCCCCCTAATCGCCTGACTTTACGGATAACTTTACTGAGTGACTACACGTAGGTGCGTTTGGCAGGCTTGCATGTGTGTTCAATTATTACCAGATCCCAGTTACAAGCAGGGGACAATTCATTCAATCAAGATATATTTTATGTATCCATTTTTTCTTCCTCCCCCAGAAAATTTGGAAGGCTGTAATTTTTGGGGGTGGCTAATTCTCATTTATTTTGTGAAAAAATTCGTCACTTTTCTTAATATTAAATAGAAAGACACTTAGGGAACAAGGCTACCCTCACCTCTTTATTAACTCTGCCCAAAGCAAAGGGACTTGGGACAAGTGTAGGAGTTTGTTGTATTTTGGTTTCCTATTGGAGCCAATCTGTGAGTGACAGCTGGAAACCTATATGTACTCCATGACCTGCATTTGTGTATCAAATTCATCTTGTATTTAAATCACCTAACCATGTTATATGGTTTCATGAATTCTTATGATTTTGTTTGAACTTGATGTAAACGCTTGTTTTAAACCTTGGTTGGGCAAAACCCAACCCATGTACTGAACAGCCATAATGTTGTGAATTTGGAAACGTAACAGCCAAGTTAAGCATCGAAAAGATTGCCTATTATCTGGCTTATGTGAAGCAACACCCACCAGTGCACCATCCACTGAAAACCTGCTGACTCAGTTGTGGACGAACCACAAGTCAATTACCAGGGTTTCACCATGGTAACCTGTCTTATAGACCCCCTTACTTCCACCTCACACTACCTAGGTAACTAGCTATGTACATTGGTAAGTATCATAGATAGGTAGGTATGGAATGTGAAGTCCTTATGTAGGTAGGGGTGTAGGTGAGGAACCTGGTGGTGACAAGGTAGGTAAGTACATGTGCATGGCACTCCCACCAGTGGTGCCCATTGCTTGATATTTTGGGCTCTGTTGTTCCACACTACCATTGACAATCAAACTGAAATAGGGTTGGAATATTAATATATTATAATTTGTTCCTTAAATCTTACAATATCAAAACACAATTCTTTGACCACATAGATTTTCCATGAAATCATTTTCACTTTCATTAATTCTATAATATGAATTTCAATCTTCACCCATTGAAAACATATAAAAAATGTGTGTATCAATTACATAAAGAAAGTCGTGAAACCATATCAACCTCAAAGAGAATTTTTCTATCATCAGTTTTGTTGGATATCAACTTTCTCAAAATATTAAGTTTTCCAAGCCTCCATTCATCCCATTATCCTTCCTGATTCTCACCATTTCCATACATCATCATCCAATGTTTAATTTTTTTTCAAATTGATGATTATATAAACAAGACATTTGAAAATATAGCTAATATCTTCTTTATGAATAAGTTTAGATTTTTATCAATGGTGAAAATGATCGTATTCATAAATAGACAAAGGTAGATAATAATTTGGTAGCAAAATGATATGCTGCGAACATGGCCAGTTATCCAGAAAATACAAAGAGTGACACACCCTAACCCCCCACCCCCCCTCACGGTCTTGAGCCATGGCTCTTGGATTGGCATTCATCCACTGACTTGAGTAATGGTCATCCCTGTGATGGAGCAGGAGCAAAGGCTAACTTTATGGCTCAGAAGTGTTCCCCAGGGTACTGGTTTACAAAAGCATGTCGAGCATAATGGACTTTGCTTAATTCTATTTTCCTTCACAATTTATTTTTCTTTGAAAAAAATATTTTGAAATTTCTGCATTCTTACAAATAATATAATTAGTGTCAAAGTTGCAAAGGCACTACAGTATTTAAGTAAAATTTTGCTGATGCTCTTATGGGGTATGGATTTGTCCTTGTGAGATAGAAATGGAGAGCTTATTGTCTAAGGTCCTTTCAAGAATCAGGAATAAAAAAGTAGGCTGATTGGTTTGGACATTCATGTATTGTTTTTTTTTTTGGTTTTTTGAGGCGAGTTTTCATTCCATAATTCCATTCTTGACTCAATACAAAGCAATTCAAACAATTTAAATCAAATTGAATATAATTGTCCAAAAAAAAAATTAGGCAACATTAATTAATGCATGATGGTGTGCATCACTAATCTTCACAATTGGTGGAGCTTGTTCATGATCCACATCTATTGGGTCAAGGGGATAGTTTGAATCAAATATGCACATGAAAGTGGATCAATCCACAATGCAATTTCCACCGACTCATTTGTGCTCATCTCCTACTCTGAAATTACTTCCCTTGCCATTTACATATATTTTGCTAGTGACATCTTTTTGTTCCAAAAATTTAATTTCCATTTTAACCTACAAGCTCATGTGATTCATTTTGCATTCTAACTTTTTTCTTTTTCATCATCAATAACAAGGTCTACATTCCATGTTAAAGGTATAATTTGCGACATCCTCCATCTATTACAAATAATCTATGGATCTGGTTCTTGCCACACCTCATAGCACCAAGTAGAAGTAATTACTTAATGTCGGGCACAGCCATCCTTAAATCTAGAAGAGCATTTTCTTTGTGTTGTGATCTGAACCATTTAAAAAAATTCTAGTTGAACTGGTCCACCTTAGATGAAGCTATGATACTTTGATCTAGAGGTTGTACAACACTTGTCACATTAGGTGGGAGGAAAAGTAATGTAATGTTCAATGATAATGTTGTGAAACCATAGGATTGACTTGATTGATTGAGTGCTAGTAATGTTATTTAAAGATCTATTGTCCAGAATCATGATCATCCTTCAATTTTGACTTTTAAAATGGTTCTTCAATGAAATAACCAATCTTCAAAAAAATCTCCCTTCATCCATGTTGTAGCATTGGAGTAGCACCAAATATACTTACTTGGTTGCCATGTTCCAAAACAACAAGATCCTTTATTTGTACACCATCAGTAACTTGAGATTGTTAATCCCATTATATTCATTACAAATGAACCTATCTTTCTGGATTTTTCAACCCCTTGTACTCCCTTATGCGAGGGTATTATTTGGTTGTGCCCTCGTAATAAAAAGAGCCAATTAGTTCAAGGTCTGCATGTTTTTTATGATTGGGTGTTATCTCATTTGAATGTGATTGAACCGTGTTTTGGCAAAGGTTCAAAACAAGGTGATAATGCCAATTTCAAAAAACTTAATCCACATGTGCTGATCCATGAATTTTCTATATATATATATTTTAATGCTTAAGATTGATTATTTGTATAAATAGTAGTTACACATACAAAGTGAAATTGTGATTGGGTGACCACTAGGAACCACTTAAGGATTTTTTAAATAAATGGTCAGAAATATTTGTTAATTTTAAATATATACTTTTTCTTTTTAAAAAAAATCAATAGGCGCTGCAAACATATATTATTTGACAAGCCTTACAACTAGCAATCAAAGTTGAATTTAAAAAAGAAAATTTTCAATTCCTTATTCATGTGACCCTTTGATGAATACTTTATTTTATTTTATGTTCAACTGTAATCCAAAATGTAATGTATACATTTTAACATTGTTATTGGATTTCTTTTTAGGCATATGTCATGGGCATCTTTTTCAACAAGAAATTCAATTATACAAGGCTGTAAAGAATTCTTAGATAGTTCCTATTTTCAACGTTTGTTGTTGACATTTTTCAAACTTTTCATATTGGAAATGCATAAGAACATCAAAACATGTCCAAATTTTGATTAGAAAACCCATGATGTGCATAATGTAAAAATATTGAAAAAATAAATCAAATATTGTACCACAAAAACACACTTCATTCATAAAGTTAAGGTGGTCCAAGAAAATGATAATGTGGTGATCCTTGTGGTACCACCCAATCATATTTTCACTCATTAGGGTCCCCAAACATTTAGTCATAAATATTTTTTTACAACATTGATATGTTTTTGTTCAAAATGCACTCTTCAACATTGGAATTAGTCTTGTGAATTTCAAGAACATTTGATTAGCTTGGAGCTTGGGTTAATCAATTTTACAAAAGAAGTGATAAATGATGGAGTTTGAAAATCTATGATATATTTATGACAACATGCTACTCATCATAGAGTATGAAAAAATAAAATTATATTTCAAAAATGGGGTTGTAGGTGATATTTTTACATGAAAATTTGGGTGATGAATGATATAATTGATACGAACCAGCAAATTCCATTAATATTGACAAGTTTAAAAAAATTTCCTTTTGCATTTCATTCACCAAACAATGTTTTTTCTTACCCATAAGCCATAAATGTATTATGATTTTAGTTTTATTTTAAAATCCACCTTGAAATGAAAAAACACATGTATGAGTTTGGCATTGTGTTTTTTTCCCATCTAACTTATGTTTACCAATGTGGCATGAAACCAAAAGCATAGACATCCTAGCATCACAACAACTCTAAATTATATGTGATAAATGATGTATACATTATATATACCACCATTTTAGATCTTGACTATTCAATAATTAATAAAGTGGTTGTAAATCACTTTACTTTTTGATAATTTGATTGGGATGGAACCATTTAAAATGTTTGCAAGTAAAATTGTTATCCATTTTGACCCTATCTTTGTGACTATTGATGAAACTAATGTTCAAATCAATTAATTTAGCAATTGCAATTGTTATAATCCTACATTTCCCCTTAGTCACAAACACTTCATGTGCAATTTATAGTTGCAAATGTGATTATTTGCTATGATTGCTATACATTTTGGATGGAAAGGTGGATAAAAAAGGAATTCATGTAAACTATTGTTGATCCCATCCAACGATAGATGATAAACAAATTTTTTTTACAATTAATATATGTGTGTAAACTGGATGTATGGAACCATTCACATCAAGGATTTATTTTTTTAATGGTAAAGTATTCTTAAAAGGGTTTGAACCAATGTGTTTACTTTAGATTAAAAATGATAATTTATTTGAGGTATTTTGCCAAAGATTTTTTTTCATAAAAACAAAATTTTGAATGAAATATTTTGTAACTTATTATCAAATTTTCTCAATATATCACATGTCTTGTGTTAATCATTTTTCAATAAATAAGAATTTCCAAAATGGTACAAATTCTTCTAGTTGCCAACAACAATTTGTGGTTAAAATCTCTTTAGTTACCTAAAACAAGTTGCAAATTATCATTAGTCACAAATGACATGACATCATGATGACATCATCAACATATGAATGAATGAATTTGAACATGTATGTATACGGTCTCATCCAGCATATATCTACCACAATTATATGGGCATCTGCGATTAACCATGCAACTATTTTGGTAACATTCAAAATCACACCACATGTTGATCCCTACATGTTACATAAGACAACTATTGAACCACAAGTTATTTTCAATATTTCAAAATAAATAAATAAACTAGACTTAATCCAAGTAATTGATTTTTAAATTTAGATTATTTCAGTTGTATGGCCAAGAGTTCCCACATTTTAGGGTGATTTTCTAATGGGATAATGCCACATGGAACATTAATAATATTCGATTATTTTTAATAAAAAATTTAGATATATTTCAAGCATGCAACAAATGATGTTTTTGATTTGTACATGTGGCATTTCATTTTGGTGGCATGTGGCAATTAGTGAATAGTGCAAATGATCTACCTACCTATATACTTAGTTTAGATACCTACTTACCTACCTACCTATGCCAAATATTTATTTAAATAAGGAGGTAAGTAGTTAGGTTAGTTAGGATATTGATAAGTTAGGGGTAAAAGTACATAAGTATTGTTATTTAATTTTGGGTTAAATCTTTTTTGATTGATTCATCCTATATGGCCCATGTTTTTAAATATGAAAATGTAAAAATAAAAATTTTATTTATATAATTTTCAAAATGAGAATGCAAGACAAAACATATGGGGTAAATTTTGAAGTTGTAAATTAGTTTGCCACTAGAAAGTTTAGTCGCAACCTACTACAAGAAAAATGTTTATCCTATGTCTTTCATTTTTATTTTTGCCTCTGCAAATTATGTAATTAATTATGTAAGTGAATAAATAATAGTTAACTAATTATTTAACTAACACATAGACTACCCAATTAATTAACTAACTAATAAAATAACTAACTAATTAGTTAATTTAAAACTTAGATAATTGACTAATTACTTATAGTTATAATTCATTAATAATTTTTAACTACATAATTATATAATCAATCAACTAGTTATGTTATTATTAAATATTAATTAATTAAATTATGAAAGAAAATATATAATATATAATTTTTATTGACTATTAAATATAATTATCTTAATTATTATATTTTATTGTAGTAGTTTTAATATTATAATTCTTGTAATTATTGTAATTACAAAAATTATAGTAATTACTATAAATTAAATAATTGTTATTGTAAAATATAATACTAACATATTAACGAATGATTTCAAGATATACGTACATACCTTAGGAACATTAATCTAGAAGTTCATCCAAATTTTAAAATCATGAAATAAGTTAAGCAAAATTAAGCATTGGTGACAATCATAAATGGTTCATTATAGCCTAACTGCCCCCATATGTATTGTTGAGCTGCATACTTTCTTTTAGAAGCCACCTTTGGCATAATTACTAATTAGATTTGGAGGTTTTATGGCTTCAAAATGAATACATCGTTAAAATCTTGAATTTTTTTCGTGTGGAGTTTTTCACTATGTATTATGTCACTAAAGTCCAAAGTAAACGATGATGATAATAAGAATAGGCGATGCAAAAGCACAATAATGTGTCTATAAGCAATCCTTTCATTACTTAATGGAATTTAAAAAGGTCTTGAAAATTCTATTTATGGGAATGTTTTAAAATGAAACTTTCACATATGATAATGCAACATTTTTTTGGGTCATAAGAATTAAATTCATTTTTTTGAAAACTTGTAAATCATGATTATGAAAAAATTATCTTTAATTGACCAATCATGTTGTGCCACATCAACTTGATTGCCTCATCCATTCCTTAGAAGTATTTTATGAAATTGGTGCTTGTGCCTTCTAATAGAAAAAATGCACGTATTGAGCTTATGTGTTCAATTTTAAATCCTAAACATGATTATTTATTATGATTAAGTTGTGCATGCATTTCGATGAATAGATGGACAAAAATGTTAAGGAGTTTAATAATTAATAGGTAGGTAGGTAAGTAGGTAGGTTTAATAAATAACTAGGTTAGTTACATAGTTAAATTAGGTAGGTAGGTAGGTTGGAAACTTAGTTTTTCCCAATTTAGTAGGACAAAATACCTAGGTGGAAAGTAACAAATCAATCTTATTGAGAAATATAACTTGCCAAAATAAATATTACAATAAATAGGTTGCCTATTTTAGATTCTAACACAACAAACTTCATCAAATTTGGAGTTACTATCCAAGAGTTTTTAAATGCCAAAATATTTTAGGAGGTGTAGAACTATTGGATTTGCAAATAAAGAAAAAAAAACTAATACACCTAAATATTGAAGGAGCAAGTCTTATAGTAGTTAGTTAACATAGATAGGAATTTATTGGAATAAACAACATGTCATTCTAATCTACTATGATGGAGTTTGCTTTTAATAAGTTATTACTTTAGTCCTTGGTAGATTATTCTAACATTGTAACAACTCTCATAGTGATTCTTTTGAAGCCTTTCTATTATGATTTAACATTATTATATAGAATAACTTCCACACCTATTTGCATCTAAGTAACACACAATCTAGTAATGAAAATAGCACACAAAAAATGAAGATATACTCCTTGTTTTTTGCAGGACCATAAAACATAGAAATATTATATCAATATAATAGCTTACTACTATTCTTGTAACCTTTATTTAGGATTGATCTACACACACCCACATACATTGTAAAGTTATTGGAAATATGTTACAATAGTTTAGTACCACTATTTCAACCTTATTCACATATGATCTATTTTATCACACACACATTAGAGTAGTCTAGTAGCACTATTGTAATCCTTCAAAACTAAATACTACAAACTCCATGCCAAAACAACATACAAAAACAATATTATTTTTACGAACTTACACCAACAACAAAACAACACCTCCACATGACTTAAATAGGTGAAATGATCTTACCTACTTCCTACCCAAGTGGCAACCACAACAAGTTTCGATCCACTAATTTTTCCTTTGATTTTTTTACCCCGTAGATTTTTTTACCTACCTCTTATTTGATTAAGGAAGATAGTTGAGCAAATGAACCAAGTTCTTACTTTTAAGCCACCTGATATTCTCATAGAACACTTCCTAAAGTTATGGAGGTTAAAAGTCAATTAAAATTCTTAAAACAATGGAAATAGTATTTTCAATCACTCCCACCTATTTCTAGTAATTCTAAATTACCAAACTTTAACAAATATTAGAAAGTAACCACAACTTCTAATCTAGTAATTATTTTTTTAGCATTGGCTATGTAGGCTAGGCTAGGTAACTAGGTAGGTAGGCAATTAATCTAAATAGGTGACTAGCCTAGGTACATTATGTTACAAAAGTAGCTACATTAGGTAGGTAAATAGGGGGAAGCTACAAAGAGCATAGAAAAGCACTCACCAACCTAAACACCAAGTAAACACCCAAACGTAAAAGCAAGGGATCACCTTAATAAACCCCCAAAAAGGGACTAACACCTAGGTGCAAAAAGCCAAGGGACCGAAGCCTAGGTAGATTAAGCTACAAAAGTAATTACACTAGGTAGGTATTTAGGTGGGTAGGCTAGACTAATTAATGGCACTAGGTGTAGGTAAGTAGGTTAAGTAGGTAGGTATTTAAATTAAGTGGATTGTTTGGCTTGGTAAATTAGGTAGAAATTAGGTTGGCTAGGTGGTATAGGTTGTTGGGTTGCATAGGTACATAGGTTAGGTAGGTAGGTATATTAGGTAGGTAGGCTAGGTTACATGTATAAAATTAAGTTATGTGTAAGTAGGCTAGGAAGGAAGGTAGGTAGGTTATGTAAGCTAAGTAGGTAAGTTAGAATTGGTAGCTTTAGGCTAGCTAAGCTAGGTTAAGTAAGCTAAGTAGGTAAGTTAGAATTGGTAGCTTTAGGCTAGCTAAGCTAGGTTAAGTAAGCTAGTTTAGGTAGTTAACTAGGCTTTAGGTAGGCTAGGTTTGATGCATAGGTTAGTTAGGCTAATTAAGCTAGGCTACCTAGGTAGGTTAGGAAAAAAAAGATCATAATAATAAGACAACACAAAGTATTGTTTATTGAACATGTGGTGCAATAGTAAAGGACCCCTTGACCAAGGCCGAGGTCAAGGGTAGAAATGTGGAAAGTTGGTATGGTAAATAAGGTATTTATATGCCAAGGTTAGTTTTAGGTTGCTAACTAGGTAACTTCACATAGATTAAACCTAAGTGGCTAGCTAATCTACTTAATCTAGGGATAGGTTTATGTTGTTAGCAAGGCTAGAAATAGCCTTGGGTAGGCCTAAATTATTTAGCCCAAGCTACCTACCATAGTTTTTTCTTCACCTATAGAATAAGTATGCACATGTGTCTAGTCATACATTGCACATGTGTCATCATATGAAAATGCACACATTCATATGTTTGGTGATAGGCCCCTCATAAAAATGATAAATAATGTAGTCACAATTGGGTTGTGACTAAACTTATGGCCATCCAAGATAATGGATGAAAAACCTTGGTCAAAGGTGAAAGCACACTACATAATCCATAAAATGTTGTCACAAGGCCATTTTTGCAAGATTTTGAAATTTGTAAATTGGTTATGTGATTAAATAAAAATGATTAAGTTGATAAAAAACTCAACATTACAATGTTATATATATTATAATCACATTATATGAATTTTTGGAACATGTAATGGATTTTTTGAAAAGTATCCAAGAACTTGCAACAATCCATAATCAATGAATATGGACTTCATGCACCTTCATATAACGTTTTTTTTATTGAATAAAGGAAGTCTTCAATGATAACATTGATACTATATGGAAAACTTTTTGAAAGGATTTTGATGATAAAAAATATTTATGTATTTTGAGTTATGATTTTTTCCCTATTAAGTCCTTTCTTCAATTAAAGTAATAATTTAGAAATTCATATTTCAAATTCAAGGTCTCCATAAGATAAAATAGGGCGAATTTTTTTTAATAATGAATTTTTAATGATAACTTGCAAAATGACTTATGTTATTCAAAGTATCATGCCTTCACACTAGTTCCATAATGTTAATTTAGGCAATTATGGACTTCCATATGTGCTTAAAATTGTTACACCTTAATGTGCTTTCACCTTCAAATGACATGGAGGATGTGATTGGTTGGACACACGTAAAATCTATTGTAATTAATGTTTAAGGTGATTGGACATTGTAGCAATCACATGGTATTTACAACTTAAAATTAATCACAAATCTAAGCAGCACTATACAAATTTTTTATAGTGCATGTTGCCAAAAATACTATAAATATATTGTAATAATTATTAACATTATAATTGTTTTTGTTGAAAGTGAGCTCTAAACCTTAATAGTTGTTTTTTTGGCAAACTAATGCAAAAAAATTCCTTGTGTTGGGGAGGCATAACCACCCTAAAAGGAATTTTTAGTTCCAATTTGTCACACATTATTATTAGATGAGGATTAAGGTGCTAGTTTGCATTAGTCACATAAGAGGTTTCATTAGACTCTATTCTTTAAAGAAAAAATTAATTAATTTTTACTATTTTGGTAATTTCTTCAAACTTGTTGCCATTAATGTTAAAATATTTTGTGGGATCATTGCCATTCATGCCACATCACAAAATATATATATATATTGGACCTTAACATGCTTTTAACTTACATTTCAACACAAAGTATACATTTCAAGGTTGCATTTTTGTTTTAACATTATTTGAAAAAAGCTTATCAATCCCATTTTGTGAACTATGCAAACTATGGTTATTGAACCTAAAAATCAATACACCTTATTTAGAACATATAACACATGTATCAAAATAATTGGTGAATTGATTTTATCTCATGTATATAATGCATCCATCCCCTTCACACATAAAAATGAAAAACTTTTCTTGAATAAACATGTGACATGTAAAATACATAAATTTGGTTGTTAAAAATGTGTTTGAACCAAATGCATCTACATGTGCAATGAACAAGAATCTCAACAACTCCAAGATTCCTTTTGTTTTTAAAATTATCAACATGAAAACTTCCTCAATTTTGAAAATGAATGGGCACATTTGATGAGCAAAAAGGAAGTTTGAATTAAAAAACACTAGTCAATGACATATTGCCCATCACTTTCTATTCACTTAATGACTAATGAAACATTTGGCAATCACAAAAAATCATTGAGGTTGAAATTCATTAACATGAAAACATTATTATTATTATTTGAAATAGAAACAAAATTAACAAGTGTTATGCTTGAGCCAATGTTGTGTCTCCTTTTAAATTTGCCCAACCAACCTTGTGAGATCTTAAAGCTTTACTATTTCTCAACTTTGTTGGGATCATTTGCAAGTTGTATAAAAAGTGATTCATGAAAGATTATGGCCTTTCTCATTAACAGATCTCATATGTCATTGCCCCATCCTAAATGTGTACCTGCACAAAACATTGAAACAAAAAAAAGTCAATCAAAGAGATGGCTTGAATAGCATTGCATTTGAAAGCTACACATAATGCAAAGATGCAATTGGGGGAAAAAATTAAATTGTGATAAAATTTGTCACGCTAGCTTGGGACAATTAAGAGTTTATCTTTTCCAAACATTTCACATTTGAAGTTTCAAATATTTGTTAAGAGTTTGTGTTCCCCTAGTATTATTTCAGACATTCATATATTATGCACAATAAACACCCATAATTTCATGACATCAAAGATTGGAATATAAAAATTGTGCCTACTTAAACCATGTTAATAGTAGTGTTTCAAACTTTGAGAATTGTGCTTTCATGGCTCTTTTCACTTCTTTGTAGCCGCACTTGCGATATGTAATTTTTTTCAAAACCCTTGATGATTTGAGGAATAATATTTCTTTTCAATTGGTTACAAAATCTTTGATTAAAGTCATTGGCAACACTTTGTGGAGTCCATGAAGGATGTGCCTTATAGAAGGAGAGTGCCAACAACTATGAGCAATAGGACAAGAAATAGATGCAAAAACAATATGTACTATGGAGAACTAGTGAAGTTCACATGGATTTTGGAACCCTAAACCAACTCTTGTTATTCTTAAGTGTTTTGTCAATTTTCTTTAAAGTTAAAGTTCTCATAAGGCTCCCACTTACAAGTGGCTGAATTATGTGTGGGTCCCATCATTTTTTAGCATCTATTCTCTCTACAATATCACAAATTCAGGTTTTGGATTATTTTATTATTGTGTGTCACAGTCATATTATGGTGGACTATGCACAATTTCGTCACATAATCAAGGTTGTCATATAATAGAATGTCATAATAGCGAGGTGAGATTTAGCATGGGAATGGCCCACAAAGTACCTCAGCAAAGAGTCACCAAAAGCTACCCACTTTGGGCTAATACTACTGAACTTGAGGACATTTGGTATTGCAAATTTGACAAACCTTGTGCCCCAACTATTATCAAAATCCGTAAATGTGATCTCCTCTTTAGTACAACCTTGTTGAATTGATCTAATCACTACTCTATTCCAAGCTAATGTGGCATATTATTCAATAAGGTGAGACCAAACTATCTCTTTAACATTTTCCTTTGACCATATGACTTGAATGAAAACCTTGTCATTGTCCTCAATCCAAGTAATCTATATTGCCAAGTCTTGGCACACAATGCCAAATCGTTGAATACCTCGTAATAGGCCTGTAAATGTTCTTGCCAACCAAACATTGCTCCCATGTAACGTCCTTCCATGGGCCATTCTAGAAAAGGCCGGCTTCCAAGCCTAGACATCATGTTACTCACCAAAGGGCCATAACCATACTCTTTGCATTCAAAAAACCTAGAAGTCAAATGGAAGAAGCACAGAACCAGGAAATCGTGCACTCTATCTGCTGACTCTGGGCAGTTCTCAGAACGCGGGTGCTTTTACTGGAAGCCTCAAAATAAATGGATACCTTTTGAAGAATTAATATGTTATATTAAAATCAAAGTGCGAGATGTGTATCTGATATTCTTACAACAAGAATCCACCTTTTTTTAAAAACAATACATTTGCATCAGATCTGAATAATTCCTTCTTTTGGACCTTCGGCGGTAGTGAAGGCAACTAGGACTGTTGCCTTTACAATACTCATCCCCACTTTCTGCATGACTCTAGGCCCTGCCATAGTTTGCTGTTGCAAGGTTCTAATCCATCCTTGAGTCTGGTTAATTTAGTGAATTACATATACATAGTATATATATATATATTCCTTTTTGTTGTCTTGTTTTTGGTCTTATTGGTTAAAGCCTCTCCACCTTTTGTTTCTGCTTGTTCAGTTTTCTTGAACATGAATTTACACACCAAATAGACGGAGCCAAAAAAAATCAGACCTTTCCTGCACAAGTTCTCAAACCAAATCTTCATAAGATGTGATGAGCAAAGACAAACATTTTATTAGTGGTGCTAGGAACAAGAATAGATCTTGAGTAGGCGATTTTGTCAGCAGGTTTTCAGTACCCAATCCTGTATGAGGAATGAGAGGATTGAATGAGAGATGGTACAATTGCCAACAAAAAAATTATACATATATCCATTGTGTAGGTTAACCTGGCATAATTATGAGGCCTGCCACTCATGTTTAGCTACTAGATACTAGAACTGCCAAAATCATCAAAGGGGACTTTCCAAATAATTCTTCACAACCAACATTATTATAGCAGCAGACCACAAGGATCAAGTTTCTTTTTTGTAGTACAAACAAATTGGTAAAGTGAAAGGGATTTCAAATAACTCTTCATGGACAACAGACCCAAGAAGTTGAATGCACTCTTTGGCTCATTGCGTACAAACACTCCCTAAATACGGTGTCACATGGCAACTTACAAGTTACAACTCGAATGTTGTTTTTCCGCACATGTCCAATGCAAAGTAGCAAAAGCTCTCTGTTTCACTCCACCACAATAATAGGCCAAGCCCATAAATATCTAGCAGGCTTTGAGTCCCACTACAAGCTTTATTTCACCTATTGGGCATATTGTTAAGTAGCAGGTTCAAATTTCACTGGGAAGTGTTTTTATTGTAGTGGACTTTCTTTCATCCAGAAATGCCTCTACATTTATCATGTTGACCTTAATAAATGGAGCCACATTAGGTTAAATAAAAATGAAAAGCCAGCCACAAGAACACAGGATGACTCTTTCTGTCCCAACAAATGTTGTGGTTAACCTTTCTTTTAGGGTTATCCCCTTTCAGTAGTTTTGCCCCCTGCTATACTCACTTAATCAGGGTCTCTGGGTGCAAATTTACTCGGCCTCAGGTTAAATATAGCCACTAAGAGGCCTCCTTTGAGGGCCAGGGTGAACCAGCACCTAACTTACATTTGTACCTTCACCTTCTGCAGATGAGTCCTCTTAGTGGCTTCATTAAACCTAAGAAATGTTAAATGTGGGCTTGGAGACCATGAGATTTTTTTGTGATAAATTTACACCATTTTGTGAAAAAAATTCTATTACAAAAATTCTGTTTTTTGAATTTTTTTTTCAAAAATCTCCACAATTGCCTGCAACATGAAGGGGCACTTAAGATTTTTGTACTTTCATATTTTGAATATTGCCAAGTTTGGCTAAATATTCTTGTGATGATTGTCTCTTGAGCAACATCATGAAATTGAAAAACAATGATTAGAATGGGGAGTTGCTAACAAGTTTAGAATTGCCTACCCCTTGTTAAAATTTCTTTTTGACAGTTTTCCTTAGTTAATAACAGCTTCGGGACACCAGCACCTGCGCTGGTACCATGGCCAAAACCCAAAAATCCATTTAAACCCCTTCTAAATATTATATATATTCCATGCATAGACTAAATCAGAGTCTCAGAGTCCAAATCTACCATTTATAGGGTTTTTTAATACAGCCACTAAAAGGCCTCCCTCAAGAAGGTGAAGGTACTGGTGTAGGAGCCATTCACCTAATGTTTGATGCAGCAACGCATAGGAAAAAAGAATGCAGACAGTAAGTTACATAGGTTGATTAAAACTTGGGTAGCTGCAACAAACTAATTCCAGCAAAGCGCGCCAAATATAGGGAGGGAGTTGGAGACTGACGGTAGAGAGTTAGAACTAGAACCCACTTCCTCAAGAATCGCTTTAATGACTGCTTCACTAGTGTGCATTTATGAAGCCAATCATCACTATTTTGGGTCTAGCTAAATTTGTCCGAATGTGTTGGGTCCCAGAAGAGTTCATGCTCTAGATGTGTGTTTTTGGCTTATAATGGGCTGGACCACACGGACTAGTAAAACCATTTTGGCGGCAGTCATGTGTTGGGATCAATCATCATGGCTTTTAGTGGCTGCCATGATTTGCTGGTTGCCTGGCTGCACTCTCTCTATTCTTCTCTCCCCTAAGTCCTGACCTGAACTCGCCTTCTTCTCAAAAATTTCCCCTACATATGTCATATCCTTGAATACCTCACCTCAATACCAGGGTGAACCAGCACCTACATTGGTACCACTGTAAATTTTTTATAAAATAAAAACAGGAATTTTTTGAGGTTGCATCTAACCATGATAAATATCCCATTCTAAGACTAAATCAAGGTCACTGAGTCCACATTTAACATTTACTGAGTTGAACAGGGCAGCTAAAAGACCTGACTCAAGAGGGTGAAGGTACACTGTTCACTGTGGCTTTGCATTTTGAAAATCACGTTATAAAAAGACATGATCAAATAATCTCAAACCCATCCAAAGGTAGATGAATTAAATATTGCTTGCTTGTCAAAAGATAAATGAAAAAAATAAAGTACTCATTTATGGGTTTCATGTCATTTTTTCCTACATAATAAGAGGTTTGGATGAACCAGCGTCTACCATGGTATAATCCAAACCATGGATGATCCTACCATCATAAAAACAGTAAGGTTTTTGGATCGCTTCTGCACATTATACTGTACCTACTATAAATTTAGTCCAAATTTGACGTTTCTTGGGTTAAAATTTAAAACTAGCTTGAAAGAGGCCTCACTCAAGAAGGCGAAGGTACTAGTGTAGGTGCTGGCTCACCCTGGAACATGACAAGCAATTTACCTTCAAATTCCAGATCAATGCTATAAAGGCCCTGGACTTTGCAACTCAAAATAAGCATTGAGTGAGAGAAGTTAGCCTTCAGGAGAAAGGGGCAGTTCATGGCTTGCTGAAATATTGACCTGGAATTTTATCCAGAGGGCTTGGTTTATCAAGCTCCCTCCTCCTTTGCCACTTCAGATGAATATTACTTTGGTTGCAATGATGTGTGGATCATTGTGCAAGATCAATGCAATAGATATCTGATTGTGAGCTGTTTTCCAAAAATTGAAGAATTTGTGAGATAGACAGATACCAGCCTTCCATGGATTCCTTCCTTTACATGGGAGATGATGGTTTTTCAATCTTGTCTTTCTTTTCACTTAACCCCTAACTGTCAGGACCGTGTGAATTCACAATGAAATGCAGCCCATATTGGGTGTGTCTGACCTTTAGGGGTTAAAGTGTACATTTTAATTTTGTCATTAATTTCTCAATATTTGTTTTGTTTGACATTTGGAATAAATGTGTGGGATTCAAGCAATAAAATGAGGAGTTGGTGATATTGAAAATGAAATTTTAGTTGCTTTGATTTTATTTTTTAATTTTCAAGTTTAATCTTCTTTTTTTTGGGGGGTTCAAAGTCAGTGAATTATTTTCTACAAGTCGTTTTAAAATTCTAGCATGTCAAAGGACAGGTTGAAATTGAAATATCCTGTCAAAGATCAGTAGAACAAATATTGTTATCAGTAGTCAAAAGTCAAAAGATCAGTAGACAAAATTATTTTGGTATTTTGGATCTTGATATTCAAAATGTGTTCCAAGGTGTTCCCAATTAACACCACAATTGATCCCTTAGCCTTTGCCCAAAATTAAATTTCTGTAACCAATACAGGTGGGCTAAAGGGAAGCATTTCTATAATACTATTTTGGGATTGCAAACTTCCATTTGGCACATATCCAAAGTTTCAGATTTTTTTTGGTCATGGGCCAATATTAATCAAAGTGGTTCACTAAATGAAAAAGAAGAAGAAACTTTGGGATGCACCTCACAACTGATTAATAGAACTAACCCTTCATTTTGTTACGCACTACTAATGACAATCAATTGATTAATTGATGAAAAGAATGAATCAATTTTGTGAAAAAATTTCAATGAACAAAAATATTCAATGACATTGCATGCAACTTGAATTATATTAAATTTGATTAGAATTGAATTGAATCGATGTCAGATCTAATTGACATAAATTCAAATTCAAATTCATAAATTCAATACAAAGACATTGCATGAAATTTGAATTCAATTGAGAAATGAAATGCAAATTGATGGAGAAAATATTGAAAATCTACTTGTGAATAGGTGTTGAAAAAACAAAATAAAAAGCATACATGCAAAAAAACACTTTTCATGTTTCTTTACTTGAGAATGAATTGAACAAATTTTATATTGGAACCATCTGATTGACAACAATGATGCATGAAATCTAAAGTTGTTTTACCTAAACAAGGTCACTAGAATTAAATACTCATATATCCTAATTGCTCAACTTCAATGGCATCATTGTACACCATGTAAATGTGAACCAACCAAAACTTTATTCCAAAGGAAATTAATTTATTATAACTCAAGAAGAAGCAAAAATAGAGAAAAAAAATAAAAATCATAATCCATCTATTAGGACAAAATATCCTTGGGTGGTACCTCTAAGAATCACTTTGCCAAAATCATAGGAAAGTTGGACCCAATTTAAGGAATAAAATTTTATCTACTTATAAATTGATTTATTTGATTGGACTAGGTGGGTTATGTTTTCCCCACCTATATACACACCCATGCAAAATAATGAACACCCAAAAATCTAATATGCATTAACATTTTAAAATCTTGAACCAATCCTAATCCATTTTTTATTTAATTTTGGACTTTTTAAAAACAAATGTCCTTACATTTACACAATAGATTTTTTTTCTTGTTTATTTAGTACATGCACAAAGGAATGATCTAAATTACTTATTAAGATAACAAAAGATGAAAATAATTATCATTTATGTTCTTGACATCAATGGCCTTTTAGGATTTCACAATTTTGACTTTAAAAATTCATAACTAAATGAAAATTGACTCAATCAATTATTTATATAAAAAATAAAATAGGTTGAAATTTGAAATGTTTTTTAAAATAAAAATTCAAAAATAAATTTCAAAAAATAAAAATTTTTCGTGTTCTTGATCAAAAACATCCCTCGTGTTACATTATTAAAAAATTTTCCTTATGCATTCATTTTTCATAACAAAACATATCTTTTTAAAATGTAATTAGATTTTTTAATTTTATATGATTTAAGTAACCTTTTGATAAATAATTGGAAATGAACTTTTAAAAAAAATATGAGTCCTATGTTGTTCTAAAACTGGATGGGTCTCATAAATTTAGGATGTGACATTCTTATTGGTACCACCCAAAGATAAGTTTGCTCGATAATTTATTTTTTTTGTTTTGTCACATTTAGGTCTGCCAAACCATGTTTCCCCTTAGTAATTTTCATCATTGAAAATTCAATTAAAATCAGACATTAAAGTTTTAATGAAATTTCTATTTCAAACTTAAGCTAAAGGAGTAGTTTTTGCCCAAGTTCAAAATTCATTCAAATATGTGCTCTGTGGAGGCCATGCACTTTACTTGCAACATAAGGTGGACCTATACTCCCCTCCAATTTTGGGGTGGGGGAATGGTGGGGAGAAATCCGGCTCCTCCTCCCCAGTTGTTCCACCTGGGACTTATTAGAGTTGAACTTGGGATTGTGTGACCCGGCACCCACAGTGTACCATCCATTTGGAAACTTGTTACGCCTGAGTTGTGGATGAATCAGAACTAATGTAATCTATCCGGTGTATTTTGAACCCTCCTCATTACCTACGTAACTACAGGTGTGAGTGGGTATGTAACATATATAAAAGTAAGTAGATAAAGGCCAGTGGTGACTATTAGGTGGTGTCAACTAGGTACTAAATATATGATGAATGGTTAATACATACCTAACCACCTGATTAGCTATGCGAAGATGTGAATGTAACATAAAATGTTTCCTTGTATGTGGTTCATGAAGGTTGCGCATTGTTCCACATAGGTGTACACATTGGAGTCAAGTAGCTCACTTGCAAGGTCCTCATAATTAGCACTGTTTTTGTTTTCAGTTTTCTGATGTAGCATTGTTAATGTAGAACTCATCTCAAACAAGATTTATGCATCAATTGACCAAAAATATTATTAGCAGTGTTTTTGTTTGCAGTTTTCTGATGTAGCATTGTTAATTTAGCACTCATCTCAAACAAGATTTAAGCTTCAATTGACCAAAAAATTAGTAGTGTTTTTGTTTTCAGTTTTCTGATTTAGCATTGTTAACTTAGCAACCATCTCAAACAAGATTTAGCATCAATTGACCAAAAATATCTAGACAACTGTTCAAACAGTAAAAATTACCAGTGTGAAAAATGTGGTCAAAATTATTCACTTATTTTCACTAGCATTTTTACAGTTTAAATGGGAAATTTCAACATAGTTTGTTGGGACAGTTTTTTCTCCTTTCCTACAGTTTCACAGTTTCCTACAAACTTTTGGCCAATTGACCCTACTAAATCTTGTTTGAGATGATCACCAGCAATGCTATATCAGAAAACTGGAAATAACAAACCAAACCCACTCACCCTGAGTGGTTCCCATAACCAAGTCAGCTACTATACATACTAGTGACTGCTAGTTGGCAGCAGAACAAACAAGTTATTAGTAGGGGCAGAAGAAGAATTTGATGCAGTGGTAGATCAGCATTCAACAGTTACTGTTACAGTTGCACAATAGGTAACTATTTTCACAAAACGGTGTTGGAGTTATTTCCGTTCTATCTAGCCAACGGAACGGAGTCGAGGCAAGCCGACAACGGATTGACCCGCGAAAGCCGTGACAGAATAATACTAATAACTAGTACTACCTAGTAGTAGCAGCCGCAGAAACCCTGCAGTGTCTGCACCGTGCAGCAAGAGCGCGGAGGGAAGGCCAGGGGGGTGGGGGGTGCGGGGGGGAAAGGGAGAGGAGGGAGGGGCAGCGGGTGGGTGGTGATGATGATGAGTCTAGCTAGCTAGCTATATGTGCACTGTGTTGTGTGCTCCTCCGGCTAGTGCGGTCCGTCAAGGAATAGATTGGATTTCGCAGCGTGATTTATTGCCCAGGAAAAGGACGCCTCTAGAGCGAGCTAGCTAGCTTTTCTTAGTGCACAACAATCCATACAAATATTATGCTAGATTAATAAGCAACGAACTAATTTGTAGTTAGGCGCCCGCGTGTTTACAAAAAGGGGCCAGAGGGGGCACAGGAAGTGCTTTGATAGGATCCCGTAGAAGACTCCAGTGCCACACTACCTTACTGCACATGAGCAGCAAGCAACCGTGGTTCTAGATTACTCTAGAGACCAGTTTTTGACGCGAGCAGATCACAAAGACTACACACACACACAAAGAGAGAAGAGAGATCCAAGTAGTTTTCAAGGGTATGGGACGACCTCAGAGATACAGGGGAGTGCGACAGAGGCACTGGGGCTCTTGGGTATCGGAGATTCGACATCCTCTCTTGTATATTCCCTGATCCTCTACTGCTGCATTTCTCCTTTAGGTGCAGCTTATGTATAGTTAGCTAGCTTGCTGAGATTCGTCTTCCTGGTCCTGGATCTAGCTTTAGTCTATGCAGGTCATTGCTGCAACTGTGTGACGGTCGACCTGTTTTTGTATAAATGCATTGTGCAGAACTCCGGTGTGGAGCTCTATTGCTTTCAAATATAGTTTTTGAGATTTCCTGTTGTTTAGTTATATGATCCAGCTTAAATGCAGCAGCTTGTTATAGCGCCTCCGTCCGAAATTATATTTATTTCAGATTGTAGTGATTGTCTGGTACTTAGACTCTGGATTCTTCGTAGACCTAGCTTTGTCACGGTCGTTCAATCGATGAATGCTGCAGCAATGCGAGGCTGGCAAGTATTTGAGACGAGTTCTTGCAGTCCGACAATTGCTTTCACTAAACATTGTAGATATTGCTGCAGTCATTGTCACAACTTCCCGGCCGATCGAGAGCGGATGACTAGTGTTTTTGCTGATTCGCGGATGATTATATATTCCGGGGGTTGGGTGCCGCGGGGTTTTGCAGGAAGACTAGAGTGTGGTTAGGAACCTTCGAAACAGCCGAGGATGCGGCTCACGCTTACGACGAAGCTGCTCGACTCATGTGTGGTATACGGGCACGCACGAATTTCCCATTGGACCCGAATGCTCCACAAAGCCCCAAATTCCAGAAGCTTTCCGCAACTCTGAGTGCAAAACTGCATCGTTGGTACTTAGCGTCTCAGCAGGATGCTCAGGATCAAAATCATGTGCAGCAGCATCAGCAGCAGCAGGAGGAGGCCAACAACATTAATGACACCAGAATGGAACAGTCTCTCACATGCTTGTGCCTGGATGCTGAGCAATCAAACCTTGGGATTTGGCAGAAACAGACAGGTAGGCAGACTTCAGATCAGGCGAACTGGTTGAGAAAAGTCGAGTTCAGATCAAGCTGCTGTAACTCCACAACGTCTTCATTACAGCCTGAACTATCCAGTGCCGAGAGTTGTATGAGTGAGGAAGATAAGTTCGCTTCGGAGATGATTGAGGAACTTTTAGGATACAACAACTCTGGTCAGCTCCAGCTTCCATCGCCGTCTGTGTCTGATTCCAGCTGCTGCAGCAGCACGTCCTGTTTCACAGCATTCTCGTGAGGTAAATAATTTATCTTCTGCACCAGTTGCAAGCTCCTGGGTGAGGAGTTTATATATAGACTTTCCTTGTATATCGTCAAATGCTGCAGTTTTGATGTATACTCTTACAATATTTTCTAGAGGTTTTAGCAAGCTGGAGGTCGGGGCCCAAAGTGTTCAATTCCAGCCCCAAAACGATCAAAAGATGAAGCAAATTAGCTTGAGACCTGCGAGCTTGTACCGTTTCTGAAATTATAAGCAATCGTTTGGTCTAATTTCACAGGTGACTTGTGATTTCCACGTTCACCGACGTGAGTTCACGCGATTACCGCACGGAGGCGGCTGGGTGAGTCCTACACACGTCTATATAAAAGTCCTGGATCGATGATCCTCCGGAGACAGTATACAAATTTTTGCCACTAGTAAATCACTTGAGTTCCAACTTCCCTCCAAGGCACCGGTGCTGCAGCTGTAGCTGGACGAGTAGTACTTACTGGAGCCAAAACTCTAAGCTGATCTGAAGCTCATAGTTCAAACCCAGCCAACTCAGAAAACAAATCCATGTAGCGAGTCCCAGTATTTACTAATAGCTCCTCATCAACCCCAACAACTAGAATATAATTGGAACCCATATTCTGATCATTCTAGCTTACTTGTAGACCACAACAAACTTGTATCAGGTACTTGTATCCGCGTACTCATAGGATTAAGCAGCAGCAGATGAGAGCCCTCCTGCAAGAGTAGAATCACATCATGCAAGAAGAGACTCGGATATCATGAGAGCTCTCCTCCTCCTCCTCCTCCTCATGGTTATAACTACTGCAGTGCACATATTGCTGCAGTACTGGCAGCTTGGATCACAATTAGCGATGTAAAATTATATATAACACTCATCATGAGCAGTCCATCAGTACTAGCAACTAATTAATTCCTCCTCAATGTACCTATTCATCTTCAAAAAAACACTTTTCAGATCATGTTTTTCTTCTCTCCTAGGTTACAGTTTTTGACCTTCTTCACTAGTGTGATCAATACTAGTCCTGAGATTCATTGAGTTTGTTTCTGATATTATTAAAATTATGATACAATTTCTAGCTGCAGCACTAATATTGGTTACATTTTGTTTTCCCCCTTTTTTTCCAGGGCCTCCATCTTTATACTTTAAACTGATTAATGGTGTCTGTCTGGCTATCTGAATCTTACTGACTTATGCCTCTCTGTCTATATACTGATTTCAATTCTTCAGAACATAGAATTGATTTTAACTTAGGTTTTCTTTTACCTTCACAGATTGATCTTGGATTGAATTGAGTTTGCTTCTGATACTAAGAAATTATGTACAACTTTGCAGCTGCATCACCACTGCTGATCCTTTTGTTTGCCCCCGAGATCATACATATTAAAAAATTATGGTGTAGACCTGTTTGTCTTAAGTCAATTAAACCCTACAAATTTACATACCTTCTACCTACATGAGGCTTATCCACCCATCTATTTCCCCCCCCCCCCCACAGACTTCTCTCTTTATACTCATTTCCCAATATTTAGGCAATGCATGATATGGTGTGTCGAGGGTGAACCAGCATGTACAATGCTACCATGGTAAAAATCCCAATGTTTTTTGGGTTGCTTCTAAACATTATAAATATCCCCTCTTTGAAATAAATCAGGGGACTTCCGAGTCCAAATTTAACATCTCCCAGGTTATATGTACCCTCTAAGAGGCCTCACTTGAGAAGGTGAAGGTGCTGGTTCACCCAAGGCATATGGTGTGTGACCTGCAACCTTTTTCTGGGGTCGTTGAATTCATTCCCAGCTTGATTATATCGAAGTGTGCAATACTGTTTTTTCTTCCCTGGACTGAATTTCAAAATGGGGTTTTTCCAATCTGCCCGATACCAAAAGTTGTTTTTGAGTCAGTCCTTCACAACAAAGATTTGCAACCTCCCCAGATGGTGGCAAATCACTTATCTTTAGGGAGGGGATTTGCGCCATAATTTGCTTCACCAGGAAAACTCTACAGGGGAATTGTGAGACCAATATTCAATGTTTCAGTTTAATTTCCCATTGTAAAATAGGGGGATCATTGTATTTTCCCATTGTTAAACAAATAACTTAATGGAAATTCAAGTTTTTCTCAACGTTGACCCATGGTGAATCCTAAAAAAGTTTGTTGTGCTTATTTGGAGATTTGAGTTTGCACCTTCTTTTTGGGTCATTGGATTATGTGGTTTTGAATGTGTAGGGTAAGTACCAAGAAGGGGACTGAAGAATGAGGGACCTTCACAAGATGGAAGCCCAGTGTTTGACCCTAATTCCCAAAGCAGCCCCATTCAAGTTCATTACCCAACATATAGAACCAGTGGAATTTTGTGTTTAGAAACAGACAGATATAATTCATTAGAGGAGCACCTTACTCTAGGTTTTTGGAGGAACATTATGCGGAAGGTTCCTCCTTTGTTAAGGTGGAAATTTTGCAGAGGGTAAGACACCCTTGACATACATTAAAAACATTCTAGGGGTTCTTTTCATACTACTATTGGACACCAATTCAACCCCATGTCAAATTCCTGATCCCCACAGCTAATTTCACTTTGCGCAGTAGTACTATTTTAATTGAGATATGAAAATTTCAAATCATTTGGGACAAAATAAAATAAAAATCTATTGCATTTGGGCCATTTTTTTCCATGAAAAATCCTTTGTATAGATCATTAAAATCATATTTGAAATTTGGCAAGAATCAACCCATAAAAACTCCACTGTTTGTAGCAACCCTACTTATCGTTGATTGCCACATTTGGGGATGATAACCTTAAAATGATGAACCCCATTAGTCCACAAATTCCACATTTGGGGTGAAGGAATATACCTAGCGATCACTTTGATGGAGTCTTCATGATTAAGGTTTTAGCTTCATTCTTGATTTTCAAACGCTTGCTTGCTAAGATGCAGCTTTTGTTCATCACTCCTTTAGTTGCTGAAGATGTAGCTAGGGTCTTGCGTGTTCCAAGTGCACCACATGAGGTGTGTATACTTCCTTCCTTATCACTCCAAGAGTGTATGTTTTATCTCCAGAAGGGCATTGAAAAAGATATCTGCTTGTATTTGTGACATAGTTACATTCAAGTTCTAATCTTCTAATTTAATGAAATAATGCGGTATCTCAACATGTTTTGTCCTTGCATGATACCTGAGTTGCCAGCAAAGTGCTATTACAATTTGATTAATGCAATTGGTTATTATGGGTGATTTTTGTTTTCAACAAAATCAACAAAAAAGGTTCCTGAAAGGTCCTCTTTTTGTAGCTCTAACCTTGAATGTTGTAACTTGTAACCTCTATTAAGCTAAAGTTTGCAACTCTATGAAATTGCTTACTCCAGTTACAAGAAAACAATAACCTGAAGTACATTACCTTGTATTAGTGTCTCCAAATTTAGCTAGAGTACATGTGTACCCTACTAGTGCTATCATTTTGCTCCTTTTCCATATTGCGTCTAGCTTTCACAATATAAGTTAAAACAGCAGTCGTGGATGTTTTGCAAGTACTTTAATATTCTTTTGAGGGTAATTTAAAGAATTGGACTTGGACTTGGGAGAGAAATTGAGATAATAGTTCCATTCCAAATGCATGACCAAATCAAGTGTACAAATCATTGCATACATTATGCAATCAATATCATTTTAGGTATGATTTCCATTTCAATTCTTTAATCATGTTCAATTTGTGGACTGATCTCAAGTGAATTTTTTTGTTTAATCAAGCAAAATTTGGTGTATCAAATCAACTTTAATCAACCATGGGTAACCTCTTTTAGGTATTCATTATATATCAAGTTTCTTATTTGATAGGTCATCATTCTTTCCCACTTTCCTTCTTCATCAAGATTCTACAAGCAAATGGCAAATGTTTGCCATTTCAAATTCCTAGAACCAATAATTTATTATTTTGATTCTTGATTATCATCTACTTGTTATTATTGATGAATACCCAACCATTAGGTCATATATTATTGTTATAAACTTGTTGTTTTGGTTTTGTGCTAATATAGATGTTTGAATGTGCTCTAATCACATGAAAACCCAACAATCCAATTTCCAAAAAAGTGTACAATACATGAAAGCCATGTCATGATATTTGCATTGTTTTTATTTAGTTTTTTATTATATCTATAATTTAGGTTACTATTATTTATGGATACACATAACAAATTTTTTACTTAACAAACACTACGATTGCAATCGAACAAGAAATTTACACAAGGAAATAAATGAAACACCTTACAATGTAATTAGAAATGAGAATAGATTTTTAAAATAAATAAATTATCAAATAATTTGTCTCCTATTACTTCTAGGGTTTTAAGTTTCTACCTTTTAAGTTAGATCTAGATTATTATACTTTTTGTGGTTCTGTTCAAAGATCTCCCATTTCTCACCATAAGGTCCATGCTATTTCTAGCATTAAGATATTTTACACCCAATTGAATGCATAGTCCTTGTCTAAAGGCATGGCTTAATAAATTCTGAACTTTTTTATTTGATCAACTTCATTATTTACTAGATGTGAGATCTTCTTCAATCCACATGTCACATAATTAGTTGGTTAAATTAATCTCAAGATAATTTTCTTTTTAAAAAAATTTAACACACCACTTTTCTTTTCTGTTTTTTTAGGGTAAAAATGGCTTGATGTATCATCCTACGTCGATCATCACATCAATGTTCACTCAAACATGTCAATTTCATTGATTAGGATGGATGTTGACCATTTTTTTTCAACAATCGAAAAATTTTAATCACTCAATTTTTGAATCTTTGAAATTGATGACCAAAAAGTTTTGGCCACTAAACTGAGTGATTGAAAAAAATTTGGTTGTTGAATTGGGCAACTGAAAAATATTTTTTCATTGCCCAAAACAATTTTGATAGTTGCCCAAAAAATTTCAATCATTCAACTAAATAGTGCATCAATTTTCACCATTGATCCAATGATTGAAGTTTTTTGCTTGTTGCCCAAACAATTTTGGTCATCATTTGGAAAACTTGGTTGTCAATTTTCCATTGTGAAACCAAGTGATTAAAAGCTTTTAGATATCAAATCCAATGATTGAAAATTTTCAATTGTTTACCCAATAGGTTTTTCGTTCTTTGATGTTTCCACTAATGACCGCATGTATAATTTTTAATCGAAAAATAACATTTTTGAGTGAAAGCACATGGAAAGTGAACAATTTTTTATCCACAAAGGTGATGTATAACAATTATCATAGTACATAATAAATTGAAATCTTAATGGCATCCTTTGGTTATTCTAAACACAAGTAAAAAACTTAAAAATTTGTATAACTTTGAAATTCAAAATGAACTTTGAATCAAAGTTAATTTTGATCCAATAGTTAGATGAAAAGAACAAAATCAATGTATATAAAGTATATAACTTGCATTTTCGCAACAACCATAAGGTCTCATGTTTGTGATTCATAAAAAATTACCAAAAAATATAAAAATGAAAAAATAATGCAATATTGAGTTATAAAATCTTCTCTTTTTTCATATGATAATGGTTTTGCCTTTAAATTTTTTTAATATGCCTTTATTTTATTTTTAAATGCAATTTAAATGTATTTTCAAGCAAAAAAAATTAATTTTAAAATGATCCTAAATTTAATTGATATATATATATATCATACACTACAAAAAAACATTCACCCAAAAATTCCACCCCACAAACTTGGTTTTGAAGTACATATACAATTTTTCAAACTTTACGATGAGTTTTATTTTGTCACAAATATAATCCATATGTTCAAGTTTTTCATTTTTTTTTGAAAATTTAAATAATTGATTGGCTTAAGTCTAAATTTCATTAAATATAGTTCAAACAAGCAAAAATGATCCTAGATGTGATGTCCATATGTTACCCAAAAAATAAATTGCAAAAGGATTATATTTGTGACTACAATTTTAAGGGGTTTTAGTACGTTTTCACCATTTTGGTGTATTGTTTTCAACCACTAAATTGAGTCTCCTCTTTGTGTAGTTTCATCAATAATTTTGATTTGTTAATCAACTTGCTTGCAACTAATGTTTGATAAATGTTGAATTTTTTTTAATTCGATTTCTAAATAAAATTAATTTGGTAAGCTTGGAAGTTTGATTAGATCTTTTTCTTCCCATATTTGAACCTTCTAAAACTCATCTAATATATGATTTCAAGTCACCCTCTTCAACTGAAAAATGTCATATATTGTGAATATCTTCATTAAAAGGCATACCTAACCATAATTTTTTTTAAATCATTAATTTTTATTTGAGGATTATCAATGTCCATTAGCATCCCTTGTTAACATTTTGATGTGATCACTTCAATCTATTATTTAGATCATTTAACTTCCTTCTTGGTTTTTTCTTTTTTCTTGCGCCTTTTTAAAAAAAGTTTTGTCTTTCAGACAAGGTATTGTAACCAAAAAGGGGTGAAAGAGAACTTATGTCCCTTCGCTTGCCTTTCTTTATATTATAAAAGAAAAGGAAAATTTCATTTTATAGCCTATTTCCCTTTTTTGGAAAGAAAGGTGCAAAAGGAATAAAAGGGAAGCATAGATGATCACTACAATCTACATTTTGATGATGCCATTATTTTCATTATTTTTTATGATTTATAATTTCAAATTGAAATCTCCAACTATTCACATGAATTTTTGGACCAATCACATGTTTCATGATATTTATAAGGTGACCTATCAATATATTTGATCAAAAACATAAGAGATAATTATAAATTATAAATTTAATAATTATTATAATTACACAAAATTTCACTAATATAAATGTGAACTTTTCAAAATCTAAAAAATCAGCCACCTAACCATTTTTTACCTTGCAAGGCCTAAGTGAAGATAGATCACAACCTATAGATAACTAAAATATTTCTTTATTTTAAAATAAATATTCACTTCAATCCATTCACATCAAGATACCCCTTCAAAAGCCAAAACCAAGATACGCAAAATATACTCATCCTATTGGAATTCTAAAAGCTTTGCTAGTCCCTTAAATTTTTCATCTCCTCATCTTTTTCATCAGCATCACTCACCACTACCTAATCAATTCTTCCCTAGTAGAAGATGCACTTCACATTCATTTTACCAAAGTTATACTCCTTCAACCTTGTTCCAAAACCTTCTCAATTCCCAAAGCTTCACATTCAAAACACCAACTAATACTACATACTACATTCATTAAGTTGTTGATGTTGCCATACCATAAAGATTACCTCCAAAAAGTTCCCAAAAACTGGTAGAAATAGTAGTAGAAAAAAAATGTTGTGTTTGGGCACTACCCTTTTAACAACAAAATTGAATGTCTAAATGTCAACTTCATTTGGCGCTATAATGCAACAAAATAGCAAATCAAAACAATGTCAAATTTTCATTGTTACCATAGCATTGGAAGCTTTGGGACCATGCAAACACTTGATCAAATCATGTCCAATGTTCGGCAATGATTTACTTCTATGAAGAATCTTTAATTCTTGTTCAAAAATAGTTAAAATGGTTTCAATTTTAGTTTGTTCCAAGTAATCTGAACCAAAATCAGTGGTTAAGTAGTAGTCCACCTTCAATTAACCCTCTATTCTTGTCTTTCTTAATTTAAAAAATTGTCAAAAGTATCAGTTCCCATTCCAGTTTCAGTTCCACAAATAAATACAAACTGGCCTCCATTAAGTGATTAGATCGGTGAACTAAAATAAAATCAATTAGTGAAGGATATTACGAAACTGAAATTCCTCTTATAAATGATATTTATCAAGTAAAAAAAGTTAATGTTTTGGAGTTAAGATTTTGAACCAAAAAAACATTAATGTGTGATAAAATTATGTCGTTTATTTTGGTTTTGGCTAGCAATGTGCATCACAAAGTTATGAATCTTAATTAATTGTACCAATAATTTAAGCATATCACAACAACCATGCTTGAAAAGTTAAAGGCCCTTTCCTTAATTGTAGCAATGTCAGATGTGTCCATACCATCACAACGAAATGCACATAAAGTGCTTTGGGAACTTCAATGTAATTTTCGATATTAACAGATTAAAAAAAAAATCTTTGGATGATTGGCTTATCACAAATGTTTAAATGTCTCTAAACAATTTTTTATTTTTGAAAAATTATTAGATATCAGAAATCTAAGGCTATCATTCTGGAATTTAGGGAACGACATCCATGAACAAGATTTTTATCAAATTAGAGAGGTTATCAATTTTGGGATGACTATTTAATGGGGTCAGAGTAAATAATTAGGAACCCAATTATAATCATGTTCTGAAAATAATTTGGTTCTTTTCTAGTTCCAAAAATAAAACCCATTTGGTTTGGTTTTTATTACACGAAATCAATAGTTCAAACCCAACAATCCAAGTAATTGCCCAACATTGGTTGTGTCCAAATAATTTACAAGTTTCACATCAAGGGATAGAATTACTTTACTATTGTCAAATAAGTCGTATGAGGCATATTGCTATGATGTGGACAAGCATGTAACAATTGTGATATATGTGTGTGATAATAGGGTGGGGGCATTCTTAGAATAAGGGGCTTAGGACAAGAAGGTACTGATGTCTCCACTCTTCACCCCAGGAGGCAGCCCCAATCTCTTGATGGATACAACTATGAGCTGCAAGTGGATTGCATCATCGTCTTGTCAAGCACATTCATGATCTCCATGATTACTTTATCTACCTAAGTTTCAACTGTAGTCAAACTAATCCAATACGGGAGTTTTACTCACTATCCAGAAATAAAGTATTCATGTATGTAGATGTGATTCCTCTGAATAGAAGCCTCCATTCAAGCCAGGCTTATACTTATACAAGATTGAATCAATATATTGCAGCACATGATGATCATACTTGGCAGAATCAAACAATTTGTTGCTTTGAATATGTAAGTTTTCAATATATACAACAAAAAGTATGAAAAAGGTGATGAGAAAGCACATTTTGTTTGCAGTGTATTTGGAACATTAATAATGTCTGGGGTAGCAAATTATGTCATTTTCTTGACCACATTATGACATAATTTTCCAGTGACATAATTTTCCAGTGGTGGTCATACATTCATAATAGTGACCAAAATCTCTGTTGAACATCAATTTTATTTTAACTGCTAAATTTGCAACCCCAGACCTTAATGTCATGGAATGGTCTTGCCTTTGCCCATTATGTTGTGTACGCCATCAAGCTTGCCCTGAGCTTTCCCATTTAAAGACAAATATAATCAAACACATAATGCTAAGGTCAAAGACCCCCAAGTAAATGCTAACAGCTCATCTAGCACCTTACTCAACATAATGGGCAGGGGCTTGACCATTCCATAGCATATTAACATCATTCATTTCAAAATATTCAAATTCAGCTTTGTTTTGATTCCAATGTTTTGCAATGGTTGGATTTGTTCTTCAATAAAACAAGCTCCATGAAGTTCCACATGACAAATTTGAAGTTCTAATTATGCATGAAAGGCCATTATGTCATGGCATTTTACACATGTTGTATTTGAATTTCAACTGATCAATTGTTGTAATTCAAATACAACATGTGTAAAATGCCGTGATTTCATCACTTTGAAGAAATAAAAAATGGTGCCATTGCTTTTTATGAGTAGTATTCAATTTGGCCCTTTACTCCCTTCTTTTGGGATTGCCCCACTAGGTAAGTAGATGGTTTATAGATAGGTAAGGGCCCTTTTTACTACCTACCTACTAACAACCTGCTAGTGAGTTGTTAGAAGCTAGGAAGTAATAAAAAAGCAACTGAGCTAACCAACATGGTTAGCTAGGGAACTGGAATCCAACAGAAAACTGTCTCCTGATCACTTGCCATCCATCCTTCGCGCTCGTGGGTTCTGGTTCACTGTGGCCAAGCCTGTTATGAGTTATGACTTGGTTGTGAATGAAACCCAACTCAGTTAACAATGGGTGGGATTCACCTTGGTAACCTACCACATTAAGGATGAGGTTTGTGGGTAAGATAATAGGATGAGTGCTGGAAGTAGATACATGTAGATGTATGGTACCTTGGTAAGGGCTAGCATGTTGTTAATGGGCACATAGTGAAAACAGAAACTGAGCTAATTACCATCATTGGCTAGTGATTGAGGGCCAAACTCACATCATCTTTTGTTTGTGGTGAACTTTTGCCACTTGTGACCTTAAAAAGTGGCTGAGACTTATAGAAAGGATTGTTTTTGGAAAATTTGGCCCAAAGTCACCATATTAGGAACCATAGGTTTAGTTTGTTGCCAAAACATGGTGAATTTCCACAAAAAAATCTATGTTCCCATGTGACATGTATAGCCAAATTTGGCTAAGTCCTCTTTTGAATGATTGCCACTTCACCTACCTCAAAAAAATTGGAAAAAAAAGTAGGATGGTCTAGGGGGCTAGGTCACCAAGGTAGAACCTTCATAACTCAGTTGTGGTTGGATGAACCACAACTGAGCGATAACTGGTTTACAAGTGGATGGTGCATTGGTAGGTGCTGGGTCACATAATCCCCCATGGACCTCAAGAGAGCTCTTCAAGTCAGAGAATAAGTAAGTGTCCATGGTTTATAATGGGGTTATTAGCCCAGCAGGTTTGAAAATGGTGACAAACAATTTTGGAAATAGAAATTTCATATAGCCAATGAGAAGGCTCAGCATGCACTCAAGGGGACTTAGTTTTTTCCTTTAGGTTTTTTTTTGGGGGGTAGAGGTTTTTTCTTTATTTTTTGGTTCCCAATGTGTTAAAAGTACATTCCCATCAAGTTTCCAAGGGGTTCTCATCATGTATACCAAGATATTCCCAATAGCACCTCAATTGTATCCCGTGTTATTTGGCTAGAGTTCAACTTCTATGTATCTAAAGTGTAAAGGGGTCACCAAAGGGAAGCATTTCTATGGGCTTTTTTGTCTGACATAATTTCGCTACTTTTGATAAAGAAATTGGGAAAATTTTGGAAATTTTTTTTGTCTAAGTGAAATTTTGATTAAGTGTTGAACATTCCAGAAAAATTGGTGATGGGCCAATCAATGTGGCTCCTCCTAAAAAGAAAAAACAGAACCGAACCTTCACCCCCCACCCTGATTTTGCTATTTGCCAAGTTGACATTTCTTGTTCCTTGGCCCCAGCCCACACAAATCCCGCAAGCCCCACAACAAGCAACTGCAGTCCATTGAATAGGCAATTCTAAGTGCAACATTTTTAAAATTATAATAAGTCAGGAGAACATATTTTATACAGGTTTTTTTTTTTCCAAATTCCTCAAGTAGGTCTAGTGGCGAGGATTCTCACTATTAATTAGCATCAAATGGCGACCTAGCAAGTGCCTAGGTCTAGATGTGACTAATTTAATCATTTTTTATTGGAAAAATGATGTTAAAAATCCATTAAAATCATAAATACGTCATGCTTTTCTCAATTTTCGAAAAATAATCGCCAAAAATTTGTGAAAATTCACCAAAAAGAAAACATGATACTATATGCCGGTACGTGTGGAAATAACATTAAGATACTGACCAATAGCATGATTTTGATGACCCCAGACCCACGCCACCCCGCACACCCCACCTCACCCCCACCGCATCCCCCAGGCCCCAAGATCTTGAAATACACATGAACACGCAAAATCTATATCTAGGTTGGTACCAACTTTCTCTGCATAGGTATATACCCATGGTACTTTAGTAACTTTCACACATGTCTGTCCAATAATTAATTAATCAATTTTGAAATTTTCATTCCAACAAATGGAATATTCTTGAAGACTCGATATTTTTCCTTCACAAAATTTTGTTTGAAATTTAGATTATTTTTAATGTTCTTAACGTATCTGAAAAAATAATATAGTTAGGTGTCAAAGATGTCAAGGTACTCTCTACTTATATAAAAAAATGGGTGTTCGCACATGCTTGATTCCATAATTCAGGATTGGTGAATCCTCCAGAATGTTTGCTCTCATCAACAAACTATGCGAAAATTATGGGTCAAAACTAATTTAATTGGCCCATTGCTCCCAAAAAAAAATGAAACTGTGAAGGCTCCTCAAAATAGAAGGTTCTGTTTTGATGTATATAGGTGAAAATGCCAAAGCATATGGGCTAAAAGTGAGGTGTTTATATGAAGAACATGTTGAAGAACACATTGTGAACTCGGGGAACATTATGAAAATTCATTAGGAGCTTAAAAGGAACATTGTGGGAACACATTAAAAAACAGAAAAAACTGAAATAAAATCTTCCTTATTCTCCCCTAACTTAAAAGGAATAAAAGCAAGGCACCTTGGGCCCTCTTATTGGCTGAAAGGAAAATAAATCCTCCACCC
>Ga0209611_10001205_pt1 | contig 43193 bp, 33 predicted proteins | sample S1TSphgellanicum_3_FD_187693 | JGI IMG/M metagenome (GOLD analysis project Ga0209611, IMG submission 187693) | Host-associated microbial communities from peat moss isolated from Minnesota, USA - S1T2_Fc - Sphagnum magellanicum MG (SPAdes) (version 2) | ecosystem: Host-associated > Plants > Peat... | reverse complement strand
TCAAAAAAGGTATAACCAATAAGCGAGCACCAACAGGGCTTGGTTCCACACATTCCATAAGGTCCTAGTCATGGGGAGAGAAACCTGAACACTGGAAGAGTTAAAGACATTTATGCATTGCACCACAATGTGATGAGCAGATTCACATGCCCATTTGCTAAACAACAGGTTTGCTAATCAGGGTTCTATTTTGCTTTTACCATCGTTTTCTAGAGCTACATTACCTTTTAATCTCCTGTAGTCTTAAGGTTATCTATGTTTTAAATGTCCTCATAGACTACTTGTTCCTCAGGTACTGAAGGTGGTGTGTATTATTTGACTTCCACAAGTATAATATTATTGACAGAAAAATATTAGTTTTGTGTGTATCTGTACAGTAACATCAGGCAGTAACTGAGAGCCTGGTGTGGTTGGGTGGTCCTTAGTCCTTACCTTGCCAGGGTGACCTAACCTAACCTAACACCTATATATACTGGTACCTTCACCTTCTTGAGTGAGGCCTTTTAGTGACCATATTTAATCCAGGAAATGTTAAATTTCAACTCAGAGACCCTGATTTAATCTCAGGATGGGATATTGACCATGGTTTAAAGTAACCAGAATAAATTTAGGATTTGTTTTACCGTGGTATCCATGTAGGTGCTGGTTCACCCAAGGTCTCCTTGCTTCACCATGGTTCAAAAAAAACTAAACAAATTTAGGGTTTTTACCTTGGTATTAGTGTAGGTGCCGGTTCAGCCAAGGCGTGCCTTCCTTTTCCCATGGTTAAAAGCAACCTAAATCAATGTAGGATTTTTACCATGGTACCAGTATAGGTGCTGGTTCACCCAGGCGTTCCGCCTTAACCATGGTGGTTGAGTGTACATGTTTGAATTGAATTCCACAGTACACCACATAGCAAATCCAATAGGTGGGCGTGGGGGGTGTTCTCTTGGCAGGAGTAGTATAGATTCACTGCAGATGTTGAAGGTGGTATGCAGGACAAGTAAGTACTTACTGTACTTCTGTGATGGGTTAATGAATTTTTTGGCAGCTTTCTTTTCACTACACGCTTCACTCTGGATTGTTTCAGAGACATATAGGGATCCAGCAAATAGGTATAGTCATCAATCAAGTCGTAAGTAGTTTTGCTAGGTAACTGTTAACTCCGAAGCAAAAGAAAGCTCGAACAACAGAGCTCTCTCACACTCTAGGTAGGTACTCAAGTTAGGTGATTTATGTACACCCTTCAAAAACCCATATGTTTTTGGTCAGTTTTGGGTAGGTATCTTGTAGACAGGGGAATATTAGAATTTTGAACTAGAGACATCTACTCTCAAACAATTTGGGTCTGTCTGAATTTATGTACCACACTCCAATTTTGGCCTTATCTTTCAATCAACCAACGTGGGTTGCATATGCAAAACCAAAGTGTAAGACTGAGCAAGCCAATCCAAAATGTAATTGGAAAGGTTAGGCTACTTGGCCTTTACTGGAGCTTACACTTCAAATTAGTGACCTGGGCAGGCAAATTTTTAATAATATATTCTGAGATTATGAGCCCTTGAAACACATCATGAGAACATCATATTATTCCACCACCATTTGTTGAATGGTAGCTGTAATATGCTGTCACTCCAACTAACACATCATCATGATGTCTTCACATTCCTTGCATTATAGGGAAAGAACATGAGGACTTTTTTATCTTCATTTTCCATTATAGAAGAAGACATAATGGTAGTTTTGATGAGTATGTTCATTTTTCATACCAGAAAATCCTAGTATTAAAGATGCAACCCCCTTTTTTAATTCCAGCTAGTATGGGTATCTAAATAGGTATGAGCCACTAAGGTATATATATATGGTATATATTCCAGGCTGCACATGAGTCTTGGTATTGTTTCTTCTTTTCTCTTTTTACTAGGATATATGAGCACTGATATGATATTTCCATTGGTCACTATACATGGAAATAAATGCCAAGGAGCCTTCATAAAGGCAATTTGTTTGCCATAATCCCAAAGAGATTTGTTGCAATTCACAGCCACATCTTCAGAAATTGAGGAGCTGCACCCAATTCCAGCATGGGTGCAAAAAGTCTAATGCCATTGCCATATTCATACCAATGTTGTCCAGTTATCACATTTTAGGCTTATGCTACGGATACCAATATAGTATATTTCCATTTTTTTAAAAGAAGAAAGATATGTTTTCAAAAAAAATTGAAATCTACTACCCCATCTGGCTACACATTATTTTACTCTCTTTTTTAATCCCAGTTCTGAATATGCTAGTTTTCAATTTTCACAAAATGATGGATATGCCCAAAGCATATGCATATTAATTTTCTGATTTTATTACCTACCAAAAAAATTGCAACAATGAACTTAGAAAGCTAGACTTCTAGAATCAAACCAAAACTTGTAGGGGAATTGTGCCAATTCTATGAAGAACCAGAGAACTCTACTAAATTGTAGCACAAGTTTCCTAACCCAACCATACCCCACACAAACCCACCCCAACCCATAAAATTAGTCACCATCAACTTGCAATTCTTCAAAAAAACTCATGTTCTTCAATCAAATCGTAGTTATCCTCTACTCATGTTTTCAAGTATTGTTTAAAGTCAAAAATTGACTTGTAATTAGCAAGTGGGTCATAAGGCCAATTCTTCACAATAGTGATGATCCAGTCCATGTTGTCCATTTGCAAGTGGCAATGCCTTAAAGCTATCAACAACCTAGCAATACTAAAAAGCCATTTAGTTTTTATTTGTGAACTCAAGATTCCAAAAATTTGTTTTGCAAGAAAACGCACATTCAAAAACTGGCCTTCATGCATGTGCCACCAAGTTAGTGGATATGCACATGCAAATGAAGAAATAGATAGCCTCTTAAATAGAAACAACTTTCTAGCGACTAATGCTCAAAAAGATTCCTCAATTGAGGCCCCACTCCAAACATATTTTCTTCAAACTCCAATCTTGCATCATCTTTTGTTGTAGCAATTGCAACAATATTGGGGTTAAACCATTCAAAACACATCGTCAAAAGCAAAATCACAATCTTGGCATCATATTCAAATGCCAATCTAACTACATTCTCTCATCCCACTAAATTTTTGACAATGAGCAAAGCCTTGAAACATGGGTCCAACATAATGAACCATCATGTTGTAATTTTGTAATGCATCAAAAGACTTCAAAAAATCCAAAAAAGGTTTGATCATCCTTATAACTTCAAGTCACATATTATTATGCAAAAGTAAGATCTCTACTTCAAAAGGTTCAAAAACTTCAGACATGCTTGGTTAATGTTAAAGCTAGAAAGTTTTTTAGGCCAATTTTGAAGAGTTGTAATTTTGTATCGCAAATCAAACTTTACCAGTTTTTGTTATATAAATCGATTTTACACTTCTATTGATTTCACATTTCTACCAACTTTACATTATTATTGATTTTAGGTTAGAACCAATTTTAGGTTACTATCAATTTTGAAAAATTATTTATTATTAAAACTAAAAAATCAGTTGTCACCTTTAACTTCAATTCCAAATTTTAAATAAGATAAGGTTGGATAACTTGGAGTTTAAGAAGATTTCTAGGGATTTTTAGTTTTTTTGGAATCCCCACTATTTTTTATGCACTTGAATTCTTCTCTTGGGGAAGCTTGAGGGGTTTTTTTTCTAATCTTTTTATTTTGATACCACTATAATATAATTTGGCACTTTGAAATTCTTGGCATGAAGTGAGTTTTTTTTTTGTTCAAGTTTTTGCTTTGCAAAGTGTGTTGAAGTTGTTTTCCCCACTTGCTATTTTGACTATCAACTTTGGATATGTTGCAAAGTTGTTTTTTTGTTTTTTATTTGTTTTTTTTAAGAGAAACTAGTAGGCTATTTGTTTAACTACTTTCTACATGTTTTAAAGTGACTATTTATCATTAAACACTAGTAGATTTGAGGTGTTTAAGTCTATACTTATTTCAATCAAATACCAAAAAACACCTAGGAATTGATTAGGTGGGTTTAACATTTAACGACCATTCCGTGGATACAAAGCCAGGAATTCTAGTTCAGTAGCTCTCTTGTTGAAAGATTTAATAGAAGTAATTTCTCTTCACTAGAAAAGTGTGTATTATTTTTTCCAAAATTTTTGTTGTTTGTGTAATTCATTCTTTTGCTCAAATTTGAAAAAAACATAAAAATATATTTATTGTACGTGTGAACCACTTTTGTTTGTGACAGATGACAATTGTGTTGACAAGGAGTATGAGGAAGCAAATGAATGAGGCTTTGCAACAAGAAGGTGGGGATGTACTTTGACGCACCCCCAAGCTCCTTGATAGACTCAGCTACAAGCCCAAAGTGAAAACAACGAAAAGATAAAGAGTTGGGGTACATTCCTTTGTTCATAACACTACAAAGGTAGAGGGGCCTGCTAGAGCTCTAAGATGGGGACTAAGATGAGTGACAAGTGGGTCAATTATTCACATGGATTTGCACAAACCAAACAATAAGTTGGTTAATGCATAGTTGGAACACTTTTGGTGCACAGACGAACCACGAGCAAACACAAACTCACAACACTCACAAGACTCATCATGGCCCGGACTTGGGGGAAGCCATCACCTTCCCCCTTATAGTATTCTCTGTGCTTGGCCACGGGCCCTACACCCAAATGTCATTTTGTCCCGAGAATCCCGAAATTCACGAAATAAGGACTCCTACAACTTTGGAGGCCCATAACTATTTGTACAAACATTTGATTGAGGTGAGGTCTAAAGCAAAGTTGTAACCCTTGTCAAGAGTTTCAAATGATATGTGCTGCACCACCTACACGCAGGTAAATCAGGGCGATTCCTGACTTTTAATCTTTGGGAGTCAAATTGGTAGTTTAACTCATGGCCTTTCTTTTGGCCATAATTTATGTTTTACATATCTAAATGGATCATTCAAGCCCATTTCAGACATCTACGTCTTAAGAGCTTTCCAATGTTATAAGGAACTCTCCAATCTAATGATTTTTCACCCTTGTAATCGCCTTTTGAAAATTTGGGAGTCCATCAAAACTTTAACTCCCAAAGTGGGAGCCCACTTGGAAGTGTGTGGGTTCATTCCCTAACACTCTCCTACACTCTCAGGAGCATGAAATGTGGCTCTCGGGCTTCACTCTTGGCTCACACCTTTGCAAGCCGTTGCCTTGGTCGTGAACCCAAGGTTAAGGTTGTGACAAACTTTTTGTTAATCAAGGAGGATAATTTTGCATGATGGATTGAGAAAGCCTTGGTACTCTATGTGGTAGAGTAACAAGAAGTTAAAATCAACATTGAAAGAAGAGAATGGAAATACGAACTGATAATGAAATTCACTTGATGGAGTAGTTGGTCATGATTATGGATGTGAAACCTTCACAGCGCCATGTTTGGACCCCTACTAAAAATGATGTTTTTTGGTATTAAGAAATTGTTGCACCTAATACCTAAACCTTAGAAATTGAAAATTTTCAATTTTAAAAATTAATCGAAGATTTGACGAAGTCTTTGAAAAAGGTTGCTTCCAAAATTAACAATAATGACCACTCTTCAACAATGAATCTTTGCAAGGAACATGACCCACATAAGATGATTTTGGTAATGTTTACTTTTATCATCAATTCCACGCCCACTAACCATATCTGCATTTTTTGTAGAGGTCCCACACACGTAGTAAGAAATTGCCCCCATATATCCAACCAAGTACCAATTTTTGTGATTGAATTGATTTTTGGTACCACCTAACCTGCCATTTCAATTAACTCCCATATTTTAATGACCCAAATTTTTGTAATACCTAAATGTACCCCTTCTTTCACAATTGCTCAAGTTACCCTATTATTAAATTATTGAACGACTAGTACCCAAAAATGAATCCTATCGTAAATAATATTTTATTGACCTACCTTGGGAACCATGGACCATCCTATGCAAGCAACGACAATATTCCCAACCCATGGACAATGATTTCTAATCCTTATTACTAGGAAACCTTCCACTTATTTTCTCCAACACACCTAGACCTATGGCATGCCCATTCCCAAATATGGTGTCTATCAAAATTGCCACAACTAGAGGAAGTCAGGTGTCTAAGCATTTGTGATGACTCCCTTAATAACTATTCCTATTGGCGAGTTTTTTACCAAAAATCTAATGCCCTATTTCCAACCACCCACACGAAACCCCCCATCAGGATTCAATAATTTTGGAGGTGGGATACCTACAGGAGGCGGTGGTAATCCTTTTCATGGGAGTGGAGGACCACCAAGGGGGGGAACAAGGTGAAACCACACTAAGGGGGGCCACTTTGGGCGCTTTCATGACATGTTATAAAATATATTTCTACAAAACATATTGCATTTAATTTTAGGTTTCACTTTTGGTGTTTGTATTTTCACAAAGTTAATGATATCTCATATTATTTGAAATTTTTTTGTAAAAGTTCAAATTCAAGGAATATTGAATATATTTATGGTATATACAATATAATAGAGCCTATTTCTATTTTTGGATTGCATTAGGTTTGAGTTTGAATTAGTTCGCTTGAAAATGTCTAAAATGAAATTTAAAATAAATACCCACCTCACATATCTTGTCATCTTCCATTTCAAAGTGATAGTTTGGCAAAATGTTAATTTATCACATACTTATGGTCATAACCCCCAAGAACACCCATTTGTGATATGATAATTACCAAACTCTTCACATGGCCCATAAACTTATTTCAATCATATGGAATCACAATGTTTAATAGATACTACAAATTTCATAAAGACAAAATCATTTCAATCATTTTTTGAGTATATTTGCATTTTTTTAGTACATAGTGTTTACATTTTTTTGCCATAAATATACTTTGGAACCTCACAATATAAGTTGGAAAAAAAAATAAAATCTTTGCAATTAAATTATTTGTGTTATAATCTACCATATTATGTAAAAAGTTTGGAAAAATATGCTCCAACATTACCATGGTTGAAGTTCAAACATGGAAACCCCTAGAAAACAATATAGTGTGACAACTTTTTTGGCCCTCCCATAGTGTGCTTTCACCCAACAAACCTTTCAGGAGGAGGTGGTGGACCTCTAAACATAGGCAAACCCCCAAGTGGAGGTGGACCCCCAAGCGGTGGAAGACCTCTAGGAGGAGGTGGAAATAGATTTCCGATTAGAGGCGCAAAGGTGCCTTTTGGTGTTGCTTAGTTAGATTTCCCTTGGAACCCATGGTACCCACCATGGAATCCACCACTAATGTTCATTACCCTTATGGCTCCTTCATCAAGGAAATCATTGTTGTACCCAATTTACTCTACTGGGACAGATTTAGATGCGCATGTTTGAGTGTTTCGGAAAGCAATTTAGGCTAATGGTGAAAAGCTAAACACTAACATAATGAACTTATTTTGCTTCACCTTAAAAGATGCAATTTTGGAATGTTGGGGCAAAAAATTTATGAAATCTCATCTTAGTTGCACTTTTTTGGAATTGGAAATCACATTCTGTAAGCATTATTGCACTGTTCAAAATAATGAACATGTTTGCATGCAAGAGACAATGAAATCATGCACCATGGGCATATAATCATTACCGAACCAAGTCCTTCTCCCTTGGTACTATGTGCTTTGGTTTCCAAAAGCACACAAGGAACACACAGGCAAGTTCAAACAATGTTGGTTTGGACCATACATGATTCAATATTATTTACCTAACAATACAATATTTCTAGTGATTATAAACAAGTTTGATCCCAACCCCATTTTAATCAACATCAACAAATTGAAGCCCTACTGATTCCAAGACACGACTACTTTTAAAGGATTGGAATCAATAATAAAAAGGGGAGGGATACAACCAATACCAAAATAAGGATCAACACTGTAATCCTAGAAAATGCACATGGTACAGGCACAAAATTTTCATTTTTAGTGGATGGAATCGAAATCCAAGAGTCACAACTTGGAACCAAAAAGCAAGATTTGGTAATTGGAACCAAAATCCAAGAATCATGACTTGGAACCAAAAACCAAGATTTGGTAATTGGAATTGAAATCCAAGAGTCATGACTTGGAACCAAAAACCAAAATTCGGTAGTTGGAATTGAAATCTAAGAATCATGACTTGGAACCGAAAACCAAGATTCATTAGTTGAAACCAAAATTCAAGACCTACAAGGTCAAACCAAAAATTTGGAAGACCCAATTAGAACTGAAAACTATGCCATAGGGTCCAAAACACAAAATATCTTGCCAATCAAAATTTGAAATTCAAAGCAAGGAACCGAAATTCTTGACTTAATGAATATTGGCCAAATTTTGAATTTGAAATATTCAATAGCCGATACCTCCATTGTAGAATTAGTCATCAATGTTGTGGATGGGAAATAGATGGAAGGAAGTAGAACTCGTCTTCTCACATCCATTGGCACCTTTTGTCTTTTTGTTGAAACGATATCCAACGAAAAATAATGCGGAAATGAGATCAATGAATTGATGTTACGTTTTGGTAATAACGCGTTTTCAAAATCAAACGAAAAAGAACGTGGAAAAGGCATCAATGAACCAATGTTGTGTTTCAACAGCAATGCATTTTGAAAATCCAACAGAAAGGTAAGTGTCACCTGAATCGATATCCAAAAACCAATATCGCATTTCACAAACAACGTAGTTGTTCTTGGAAATAACTCAATTGGCCCACATAGTATAAATGTAGGACCTTCTCTCCCATTTCACCTTTGGCATTTTCTTTTCTATCATTCCTCTCGAAGAACTCCTAGAGTGCAAAAAGTCGACAAATAGTTAGGCTTAGGTTATATAAGTAGGTTTAGAATAATTCGATTTCATTTCTAAGTTTGACCATTTCATAAAGGTCAAGTTTTTTTCATTCACTCATCCCAATGGCACTTGGTATTTGGTTTCAACATAATTAGTGCTCCTACTGATATACTGAGCCAAATAGAACTGGAAGCCAAAACATATGGGTTAAAACATTCCATTGCAAACCTCATGAACCAACCTAGTTTGCACATTAGATGCAACTACTGTATTAAAATATAACAACCGGGGGAGGGCTTTGTTGCTTTTGGTGTCCAAACAAAACTTGAAGTCCTGCTCTTGGTGCATTTAACACACTAAGAATCGTTGTGAGAAAGTTATGGCCCCCCAAAGTAAAGGGGGTCAAAAAACTCAAAAAATAAACTATTGAGGCCAGTTCTTAAACACCTAGAAAGTTCATTTTATCTTGTTTTATTGCTATTAGAATTCCAATGTGATTCGTAGGACTTCAGATGGCGCTCCTATAACACTTTAAATTGTTTAAAATGAATAAGAAATAAGAAAGTTATGAGCTTTGAAAGTAGGAAGGGTCCTAAGAAAAAAACAAAAAAAAACCGATTTATAACTTGAAAAGCTTATTTTTCTTCTTATTAGTTTTTCATTACTCCTAATCTTTTGCATTTCAAAGGCAATTATAGGAATTTATTAATTATGATCACTTAATGAAAATATGATTTTAATATTATTATTTAGTTTAAATAATAATTAACTTAGGATGTTTGTATACTTGTAGGTTAATTAATGTAACTATTTACATTAATATTTTAACATAAGTAATAAAATTTAAATATATAATACCTTTTGATTATATATATATAATTAATCATCACTATAATTATAATAAACATTTAATTAATAATTATGATTATTTATAATAAAATTTATAATATTATCATATTAATTGATTTTGAATAATTTTTATTTAATCCAATGTAAATTTTCTGAAAAAAATTCCAAAATAAAATAAAGTCAAACATATTTAAACCATGGTTTAATTTAAATTAATTTAACATAATTTAATTTAGCAATAATTAATTTAACCTAACTTAATTTAACCATTACCAATTTTAGCTTAATTTAGTTTAGCCACAATAAATGTAGTCTAATTTATTTTAGCCATAAATATTATAGTTTAACCTAATTTAGCTTAATTTAGTTTAACCATAATTAATATAGTTTGATTTAATTTAGCCTAACTTGATTTAACCATAATTAATTTGGCCTAAATTAATTTAATCATATTTAATTTAAATTAGTTTAATTTAGCCATAATCGGTTTAATCTAATAAATTTAGCCTAATTTAATTTAGCCATAACTATTTTAGCCTAACTTAATTTAACTATGGTTAGTTTAGCTTAATTTAATTTAATTTAATTTAATTTAGGCATAATTAGTTTAGTTTAGCTTAATTTAACCATGGTTCATTTACCTTGATTTAATTTAGTTTAATTTAAATTAACCATAATTAGTTTAACCTAACTTAATTTAACCGTGGTTATGTTAACCTAAATTAGTTTAAGCTAGCTTAAGTTAGCATGGGGTTAACCTTAATATTAGATATACATAATATTATTATATATAGCTTATGTAGATATATTAAGTATAATATTTAAATATGTATAAGTTTAGGCTATTATTTTTATGACATGTGTCCATGTTGTACACATTTAGTTGCATGTTAGTTGCACACACAACCATATGACCCAAAAATTATATAATACCAAATTTGTAGTTGCAAACATGACCAAGATAATTACAAACAATAACAAGTTGCATGCCAATTGCATAGTGACTAATTGCAAATGACGGAATTTCTAGTAGTGAAGCTACAATCGGAATCTCTTCCTTGGAAATCTTCTTTGTAAGGTTTAAAGGACCACTTGCATGTTTCTAATACATAAGTGTATATAATAGGAACATTGCGACAAGCTTTTGAAGCAACCACTAGCTAAAAGGAAGTTGCATTCGAAAAAACCTTGAATGCGAAATCAAGGTCCTGCATTTGAACAATGAATTGCGCCAAGCTCAAATGCAAGTTCAAATGAAGAGTACCAAATTCAACTCCCTACCCTCCAAGACCAGTTGATAGTCATTCAAGCTGATCTAGACCGTCTTCAAGTTGAATGAACAAAGTTGGAGGTGGAGTACTAAAAAATAGAGGCTAGCTAGAAATTTTTAGAGCTCATTGTTGTAATGGATGCGCATGAGCTCATAATTGCAACAGAACGAGCTAAACGTTTTGTGAGGAAAAATGGGGACTTTGACATGAAATTGTGTTCCTAGGCAGATGACTTGAGGAAATCTACCAAAACCATTGAATGTTTATAGTTGAATGCCCAAGAGTTGTCCTACCATGCTCCCATCACTCAAGAACAACTAGAGGGCATGCAAACAGAAATCTGATTCCTCACCCGAAATGTTGAGGAAGTGGATTATTCCTTCCACCATGATTGCCAAGTTGGACGTGATTAGAACCAAAAATGTGTTCATGAAAGCAAAGCTCTTCATCTATCAACATAAGGTCTAGAAAGAATGAGGCTAAATAGTGGGAGTTTTACAATGCACATATTACCAAAATTCTGAATGATGCCTTTGCTAGCAATCGAAAAGACAAGGAATTGTTGAAACTTCGGTTGGTTGCCTATGCCCAAGCTTTTCTAGATTTTGTTATACCTCCTTTTGTTCCTCCTTCTCTAGCTAGGATGGCATCCAAAACCATATTTGAGATAATTAATATGGGAGGAGCAGAGGAAGGAACTAGAATCACAATGGAGGTGGATTCCATTGTTATCGAAATGGCAATCAAAAGCACTTAGGTTGCTCCCAATACCATTAAGGATATTATCAAAACTATGCATCCTTCCACATGTCCACCATCATAAAAACTTAAAAGGGTACTGAAAACCTTCAGCTGGAGGATGACATTAGAAATGTTTTGATGATAAGGTAGATGTTTTTTTGGTAAATATATAAAAGATTAATTTGATCCCAAGGATGTGATCCAACGAAGAAGGGAAAATAATGTTAAGGCTAAAAAGTTTTCTAGGCTAGTTTTGAAGAATTATGATGTTGTCTCGAAAATAAAACTTTACTGATTTTTGTTATATAAACTAATTTTACATTTCTACCAATTTCACATTTCTACCGACTTTATGTTATTATTGATTTAAAATTAGTACTGATTTTAGGTCACTATCGGTTTTAGGTTACTACCAATTTTGAAAAGTTATTTATTAATAGAACTGAAATATCAGATTACCTCTAACTTTAGTTCCAGATTTTAAATGTAAGATAAGGTTGGATAACTTTGAATTTAAGAGGATTTTTAGGGATTTTCATTGTCTTTTGGGATCCCCACTATTTTTTTACACACTTGAAGTCTTCTTTTATGGAAGTTTGAAGGGTCTTTTTTATCTTTTTGTTTTGATATGACTATAATGTAATTTGGCACTTTGAAATTCTTAGCATGAAGTGAATTTTTTTTATATTCAATTTTTTGTTTTGCAAAATGTGTTGAAATTTTTTTTCTCATTTATTTTTATTGTCAAATTTGGATATTGTTATGACCCTAGCCTTGGCCTTGCAACCAAAGCAAAGGCATGGAAAGGTGCGGGTTGAAAATGTAACCCAAGAGTCACATTTGCACTCTTGGGAGTGCAAGGGAGTGTGAGGGAATGAGCCCACACACTCCCAAATGGACTACCACTTTGGGAGTTAAAGTCCTAAATTTTTAGAGAGTCATTTCAAAGGACAAAACTCATTTGATTCAAAAGTCCCATATACCATTGGAAAGTTCTTGAGACATAGATATCTAAAATGGGCTTTCATGATCCATTTGAATATTTATAACACATGCTATGGCCAAAAGAAGGGCTAAGAATCAAAGTGTCAATTTGACTCATGACCACTAAAAGTCAGGAATCGCCCTAAAATTAATGCGTGGAAGTGGCATGCCACATATCGTTAGAAAGATTTGGACGAGGCTATAATTTTTCTTTGAATGTCACATCAATCGAAGGTCTACACAAGAAGTTATGGGCCTCCAAAATAGCAAGAATTTCAATTTCGAGATTTTACGGACTCCGGATTTGAGTGTCCCGGGAAAAATGACATTTGGGTGTAGTCCCTTGGGTAGTAATAAAAAATACTATAAGGGGGAAGGTGGTGGTTTTCCCAAGTTTGGGTCATGGTGAGTCTTGTGAATCTATGTATGCCTGTGGTTTGCCCATGCACCAAAACTGCTCCAACTACACGTTAATTTACTTGGTTTTTTGTTTGTGCACGTCTGTGTGAATAATTGACCCGCTTATCACTCATTTTAATCCACATCCCATAGCTATCACATGCCTTTCTTATCCCCAAAGTGTTGCGAACTAAAGAACGTACTCCAACTCAGTATTCCATTGTTTTCATTTTTGGATTCGCATTTGAATCTTTCAAGGAGTGTGGGGGTGTGTCAAATATGCTACAAAATCCTTTTATTATTTTTTTCCCTAAAAATAAAGTGGTAGGTTATTTACTTAATTATTTTCTACTTGTTTTCAAGTGACAATTTGTCATTAAACACTAGCAGATTCGAGGTGTTTAAATATATACTTATTTTCAATCAAATACCAAAAAACCCTTGGGAATTCACTAGGTGGGCCTAATAATTAATTTGAAAAAATAGGAATTCTAGTAGTGATAATTGTGAAAGAATCCTTCAAAAATTGAAAGGCATTTTCAACTTCAACTCCCCAAGAAAAAGGTTGATCCTTCCTAATTAACCAAATAAGAGGGGCCACAATTGAAAAATAGTGGGCAATGAAACGTTGATAAAAGTTGACAACTTCAAGAAAACATTAAACATCTTGAACATAATCTAGAGTAGCGCAATCAACAATGGTCTGAACTTTATAAGGATCCATGTGAATGCCATATCCAGAGATGATGTAACCCAAGAATTCCACTTCAAATTAATGGAATTCACACTTTTCCAATTTAGCATAAAGTTTAACCTCCCAAAGTTTCTCCAAAACTAAATATACATGGCACTCATGGTCCCCCATGTTTTTTGAGAAAATGAAGATGTCATCAATGTAATAGACCACAAAATCATCCAAATACTCGTGAAAGATATTGTTCATTAGATGTTGGAAAACAATAAGCTTGTTAGTAAGGTGAAATGGCATCACAACATATTCAAAATGGTCGTAATGGGTTTTGAAAGTCGTCTTCCATTCATTGCTTTTTCAAATGCGCACCAAGTTGTATGTTCCACATATATCAATCTACGTGTACACCTTGGCATGACTGAATTAATCCAACAACCTTGAAATCAAGGACAAAGGGTATCAATTTTTGATGGTGAATCGATTTAGTCCACGATAATCAACACACTTTTGTAAATAACCATATTTCTTTTTGACAAATAGGATCAGGGCCGACTAGTTTGGGACTTGGAATGTCAAATCGACCCCTTCTTAAGGTTTTCATCAATGTACTCATGAAGAACTATAAGTTCGTCTTGTGACAAGTTATAGATTGATTCAAATGGATATTGTGTTCCATCTTCAAGATCAATGGTATAATCATATGGACAATGTTTTGGTAAGGTGTCAACGTTCTTTTTTTCAATCACATCCTTGAATTCCTTATACTGGGAAGGAATCTCATGACAAGGTGATTCAACATTTAATGTGGGAAGAACATATGTCACAACCCTAACCTTGGGCTCGAGACCAAGGCAAGGGCTTACAAAGGTGTGGGCCAAGAGTGAAGCTCGATAACCACATTTCATGTTCCTGGGATGTGTAGGAAAGTGTCAAGGAATGAACCCACACCCTCCCATGTGGGCTCCCATTTTGGGAATTAGAGTCATAATGGACTCTTGAATTTTCAGAGGGTGATTGTAGTGGTAAAAACTCATTAAATTGAATAGTTCCTTATACCATTGAAATTTTTTAAAGACTTATATGTCTAAAATGGGCTCGTATGATCCATTTAAATACTTAAAATATAAGTTATGGCCAAAAAAAAGGATAGGAATCAAACTGCCAATCTGACTCCCGACCATTAAAAGTCGAGAATCGCCCTGATTTACTTGCGTGCAAGTGGTGTACCACATATTGTTAGAAAACGCTTGATGAGGGCTACAACTTTTTTTCAAACCTCACTTCAATCAAAGGTTTGCACAAAAAGTTATAAGCCTCTAAAATCACGAGAGTCCCCATTTTGGGAATTTCGAGACTCTCAACTTGGGAATCCCGGTAAAAATGACATTTGGGTGCAGGGCCCATGGCTAGGCATAAAGAATACTATAAAGGGGAAGGTGGTGGCTTCCCCCAAGTCTCGGCCGTGGTGAGTCTTGTGAATCTTGTGAGTTCGTGTTTGCCCCTAGTTCGTCCGTGCACCAAAAGTGCTCCAACTATGCATTAACCAACTTGTTGTTTGGTTTTTGTAGGTCCATTTGAATAATTGACCCGCTTGTCACTCATCCTAGTCCCCATCTTAAAGCTCCAACATGACCATGTACCTTTGAAGTGTTGCAAACAAGGGAGTGTACCCCAACTCCTTATCCTTTTGATGTTTTCACTTTGGATTCGTTGTTGAATCTATCAAGGAACCTGGGGGTGCATCAACATAGATAAAAAATGCATCTCCTTTCTTAGCAACTTACATGAAAGTTCTTATTTCAATGAACAAAACTTATGAACTCTTGACATTTTGGGCATCTTCTAAATATTTGTCACATTCAAAAAACTTATTACAAGACTCGTTTAGATAGTAGTCTTCACTTTCACTAATGATGCTTTTGGATGTAGGTTTCACATTTTGATGCTATTTTTTGAAGTACGTCAAAATGAAAACTTTTTGTAACATCAATCCAATTGAAGGTTATGCAAAATGAGCCATGATAACCCAATGACAATAGGGTTTATTGGGGATGAAATGACATTGATGGCCACCTTGTTCAAGTATGTGTTTCAATAGTAATATTTAAAACCTTGGTTTCATGTATCACATGTCCTTAAAAAAAGAGTTTGACCATCAATGACCTCCATGACTACTAGTCGGATTTTCTTCACAAGAATCATCTTATGTCATCACACTAGCTCCTTGTCGATGAAACACCTGAATGCATTAAAATGAAGTAATGTTTCAATCTCCATTGTCATGGATCTGTCGCATTTGATCATGATTGGCAAAAAGAAACAAGGTATTGGGTCTAAGGTAAATTGGGACCATTTTTAACACATGATGCATCCAAGTCTAGTCTCATAGTCCCTATTGAGACTAGACATCCTCATTTTTTGAATCTTCAATAGGTGGTGTGTGAATAAAAGTGGCTTGTGTTGTATGTGATAGTTGTTTCTTAGGGTAGTTGGTAGCAATGTGACTTGGTTCTCCATAATGCATGCATTGTTTGTCCACACATCGTCATTGCTTCTCTTGCTCCATGAATGGTTTGAATCATGTTTGATCAATTTGCATGGGATCATCTTTTGATGTAGATGTTATTGATGCAGACATCATAGCAGGTGCAAATTTTTTTGGGATTATCGGCAACTCCCAATGTTTTTTTTGTCAATGTTTAAAAAACTTGTTATTACAATAAATAACTTGAGCAATTACTTGACTTAATGTGGATGTATCTAACATGGTGGACAATAGGCACTTCACTTCGCGTCTATATTGAATGTTGTTTCATCCCATGATATATCACAAGCCAATTGCCTAAAATATGATGCATACACAATAGTTGGGCATGGTATTTGACAAAGAGCTCTCCATTTGCCAATTGATGTGCATTCTTTGTCAAGTCTTTGAAAGTGGTGTTAAATTCCTCCATAAATGCCACAAATCATTCGACAATGGAGATTATCACTTTAACAAAGGTGCGAACCATGCTAAAGATGGGCTTGATAGCAACGTGCCAATAAGGCCAACCTAAGTTGGGCCATTTGGATAATGATGGGGGTGTAACTGAATGATTAATCACATTTGGTTAATGAAACTTCAAAATTTGGAACACATCCCATCAAACTTGTCAAGAAGGCTAATTCATGGCTCCTTTACTTGGGATGGTGTCGTGGGAACACATCCTAATGACGTTGATGCTTGAACACTTTGAAGATGAACAACAAACTCACGAAGAGCTTAATTCTCTTGTTGCATGTGCTTAAGAGCAATAAAGACTTCTTCCATAGATGCAACCGTCTTATCTATAGATGTACACATGATTATGAACAAAGTGAAACATGACACCAATAAGAGGTGGGTAATGCACAACCTTAATCAATAATAAATGGGTAATCCATGATTTTTTGAAAAACTTTTCCTTTGAAGAAGAGGCGTAATCCACACTCAACTTGGAAAATAATCTAAGTCCTAAGTGACTTATAGACACAAAAATAGATGTAGACCTAATGGAGTCTGTTCAAATGTCAAAGACATGAAAAACCACAAGGACAAAATCTAAAGGAAAGGTCTAAATTTAATTTTCAAACAAGGAACAAGACAAGATTATGTGATTCTAAAACAAAAACACAAGAATTAAGAATTAAAAGCACGAGATGTGCAAAACAAATGTGAAAATGAATATTTATTATGTTCACATATGTAAACATGAAGGTAGATGCAAGGTTGAATTGCTCACTTTTGTGACATAATAACATTTTTCATGGGCACTTTTTGTTTAAATGTGTATGGTAATTTATACACACACACACACAATAATTGGCAATTGAATTTAGACTAGCAATTTCATTATGAACACATCCATGTAATTATTTTTTGAAAAAAATTTCATCTGCTAATAATAATGAACTTTTAAATTTCGAAAATAAGGATTGGTCGGCTAGATTCAAAATTAGAAAATGTATAAATTTGTATTGATTTCCATTCTAAATGTGTTATAGTAATTCAATATAGGTTATAATATGAGATGAGAAACTCAAATCAATAATCCTTCCCATGAAAATTTTAACCAAATGATAGTTATGGACTTTTCAATGGTTAAAATTGAATCATATTTTCATAAGCCATAGAAGGTGCAATTTGAACTATTTTTCAATTTTTTTCCTTCATAAGAGAATGTTTCCACAAAATCTACATGGGGCACTATTAATATGGACTCCTATAACTCCATGACATATGTTTGATTAATAAAATAGGAGAAAATTGTTAGCTCATCATTAAAACAATGTTGTTTTTGGACTTTTATGGAATACAAAACTTATCAATAGTGAGACGCTAAATCTTACATCCACCCATGAATATGAAAAAAACATAACAAAACTATGGTGCAAAATTGTGCTTAAAACTAGTGTTGAACAGATTGAAAGAAATGAAGGGTTGTATTTATATTTATACCCCTTTGGAGATTTTGCTCAAAAGAGCTTCCAAGGAGGCTTCTATGTGTGCATCAAATAAAAAAACTTTTTGAAACCTTCATAATTAAAAGTCAACTATGAGTTATCTGAAACTTAATTAGGATTTAATTCGAAGTTGACTGGGAGTTAATTATGACTTAATTAAGAGTTAGATGAAAATTAGCTAGGAGTTAATTATGAGTTAATTGAGACTTAATTAATATTAATTAAGATTTAACTTGGAGTTAATTTGGACTTAATTGATAATTAACTAAAAATTATAGAGTTATGGGTGAACATTATGGATGAATTCCATTCATTAAAAAATGGTGTCTAATGTTTGCATCCATTAAATTTCATAATAAAAAATTAATTGTTTGTTTCGTACCTAATGGACATGGGAACGCAGACACATGGCATGATCACATGTATGAATGTTGTACATTAGTTGTAAAATAGTTATTCATTATGTAACCACTTTTCAGCAGTCCTAACTTAATTGCACTATGCAACTACAATGCAACTCCTTAAGAAATGAAACCTAGTTGATTAAACAATCATATATATGGTGCATAAAAATTATTGTATAAGACAACCATTTACAACTATGTTATAACTACCTAACAACTAGCCTATTTCCAATGTGGAAATTTATTTATTAGTTCAACATATTTATAAACTATAGTTGCAAAGGAGTTACAATATTGATGTGGTAATTGCAACAAAGTTGTATTGGAGTGGTTTTTGAACTCTAGTTGCAAGGTAGCGTGGTCTTCGTGGACACAATTTTTCATAGTGACATTACAAAAATGATGGCGACAAAGATATCATGCCAAGTGAAACTATAATGGTTTGATACAAAAATGGTGGGTACATGCACTAAAGCCTCATTACAAGTTTGACTACAATGACATATTTATGATTATTCATTTAAGGAGGATGAAATAAATGCAATGCCCATATTGATGTGAAAGTTTATTATAATTCCTATAGCTTTTGCTACATGATGATGAATGAACAACTGATGATGTTTAAACACAAGTCAAATCACATCGGCCACAAAAGCCTCCTTTGTTGTGCTTTGAAACCTAACACAAAAAATGTTAAAACGAATTAGATTCCAATTAAAAGATGCAGACAATGTTAATAGAAAACAAAATTTAAGCATGCAAACATATCCATGAATAATTTCTAAATCATGATATTTTGATTGCATTTTTCTTTTTAGTTGCATTTATTGGATTTCACTGTCCAATTCTAAACACCCCATGCAACTTTGAAGGGTTTTACACATGTAATTTTGCTTGTTCAAATTGCTTCAACAAAGTTGTCATCTTTCTCAAGTTACACCTATGCACTTTGTGGGATGAACCCCAGCCCCCTGCTATAATGCCAATGATGTTCAACAATGTGTCAAAGGTTAAACATACCAGCTAGGGCCATCATACCTCATGCATTTGTTGTGCTTGGGTTTGAAATTCATCCCATTTAAATTCCATTTTTTAAAGAACTCGATCAAAGGCTTCTAATTCCATTTTTGCTTTGCATGCAGGTTGTTCACAATACAAATGTTCATAAAAGTGTGGTCTTATCACCTAAAACCCCTAGGACAAATAGATGGATGCCTAGATCTACCCAATTGCATTTGAAGGCCGTGTGTTTAGTTTAAGTGTCTACGAAACAACCACTTAGCCGCATACAAATTAGTGCATGCATTCACCTTGCAACACCTTTTTGAGCCTTCATGAACCCATTTGTTCTCTTTTATTTCATCTCCATGCTAATTTTGCATTTAAGGAGGAACCTCTTAAGGCACAAAAGTTGGGTTTGGGATTGAGTCTATAAAAAAATCTAGCAAAAAAATTAAGCAAGTTTAACATAAGCATGAAGGTATGGCATATCAAAACCATTTTAACAACACAAAGAAGATGGTGACAAACAATGTAGTTATTCATCATTATCTTTTGTAGCAAGGCAACATGAAGAAGAAGACGATGATGAACAATTGCTTATCATTGTCTTCTGCAATAGAATGCAAAATAAAAGAAAATTTAAAAACTGACAAAAGGGGGTACGGTGGTGAATGTACTTGGAGACATAGGTGATGGCACAATGGAACTCACATTAGAACAAGCGATGGAAATGGCACAATTGTTAATAGAAAACCTCCTTTTTTTAACCAAAAGTTTTCAACTACATGACATTTGCAACTATGTTTCAATTGGGTTTTAATAAAATTTTAAATAAAATTATGGCAATTACTAATTAAGTTGAGTCGTCTATTATATTGGTATATAGTTGAAAACATTTTTCAATTGGGTGATCATTTGTCGAATATTCCCAACATCAATAATGTCTCCAAGTTAAATGTCCAACTATCTTGGTAAATAGTATGAAGCATGTTTAATTTTAACTAAAGGGCCATTTTTGAAATATTCTTGGCATCTAAGGTTGTTTAGTTGGCACACAATCAAAACATTGAATAATGTCCAACTATTTTGGTGACACCATTAACACACATATATGGATGTTAAAATGTATTAAAGGATGGATGAAATGTAATCTTGTTTGTAATTTTGTTGCAACTATATTTTTCAGCTAGGTTAAACAACTAGAAGGCAATTTAAATTTTCTCATATAATATTTTAATATTATATTTAAAATTATGATAACATTAAATTACATGTAAATTCTATTTGTACAAAAAATGAATGTTTTTTGTGTGCATATAAATATTATAATTTATTTATTTTAAAAATCTAAAATATATGTTAATAATAATGTTTCTGTTCAACACATGTGTAATTTATTATTTTTATATAGATCATTAAACAACATATCAAGTAATGATACGTAATCAATAATTTTTTGCAACTTTAATGTTTATTCATTTTTATACACATAATATTTTAATATTTGTTTTAAATTATGATAAAAATTCGTTATTAAACAATAATGTACCTTATGTCATTGGCCAAGTTTGAATGCATTCAATTAAATTTTCCTTCCAACCCCTTTTGCAATTTGTTTGAATTTCCAACAATAATACCCATTAAAAATTCAATAATATTGTTCACATTTTAGGTCTCAAAATTACAAAATCAACTTTATTAAATAAAATGTGGTGAGGGCTTTCCAATAATACCAAGAACACCCCAAATTCAAATATAGTTTTCAATCTTGTTTTTTAAAAAAAAAATCAATGAAAAAATGGTTCAATAATCAATAGATTCCACACCATAACTCCAAACATTTAAATCCAAGTTGGTGCACCCATACTCATTGAAAACTTTATGATGATAAGTTCCATAGCATAACTTAAAATGCCTTGGTTTGGGAAATATCATTATGACAAAACAAAACAAACTACCTTCCTTCATGGATAGATAATGTAACATGTGTTGTTGGCCCCAAGTGTGAACACATTCAATTCATTTTCCCTTCTAAACCCAATTTTTTGTAATTTGTTTGAAGTTTCACCAAGAAAAATCATTCAAAATTCAATATCTTCCACACTTTAAGTATGAAAATTATGAAATAAACTTCATTAAATTTGACTCGACAACTATTTTCCAACAACACCAAGTACACCTTTGGATTCAAATACAAAATTTATTCATGATTTTATTAATTTTACTAATAAAATGGTTCAATAATCAATAACCTTTGCATCATAACTCCAAAAATTATGAACCCAAGTTAGTGCACCCCTATTCATTGTTAAGCTTTCAAAGATATTAAGAACATTACTTGAAGCAATTTGGTTTGGAAAAAATCAACATGAAGGAACATAACAAAACAAACTATCTACCTTCATAAATAGATTAAATTACATGTAATTTTTTCTTGCATAAAATGAATGGTTATGTGTGATGAAAATAAAATCCAATTTCAAAATAAAATTTGAAGAAATTATGAAATACAAATTTGTAATGATGTATGTTTTATATATATTATTTATTATTTCTTTGTAAACCAAATGTTAGTTTACAACAAATCAATTAATGAAATATGATAGAAATTAATTAATTAATTATTAAATTAAATATAATATTTTTTGTATACATATTGAATGGTTATGTATGATGAATTTTTTTGTGCATATAAATATTACACTTTAATTTGAAAATAAAATTTAAGAAATTCTAAAATGTAAATCAATTTAATAATGTGTGTGTTCAATACATGCAAAATTCATTATTTGTATGTAGATCCAATTTTAGTTTACAACATATCATGTAATGATACTTAATTAATATTTTTTAGAAATTTCATTTTAATTATAGTGTTGGCCATTAATTCCAGTCATCTTTTCATTTTTTCAATTTGTTAACATTATTTATTTATTTATGATAAATTATTATAATGATTCAAATAACTAATAAATATATTCAATAAATTATTTTATAATTTCAAAAATTATTTAACATTATTTCACACTACTATATTTAAAACATTTTTCTATTGAATATTTATCATATTCATTCATAATAATTCCAACAAATTAGATAAAATATGAATAATAATAGTAAAATAACTAACCTAACTTACCTACAATATTATTATTAATGTTGTTGTTGTAATTAAAATTATTAATTATCATTACATTATAATAATTATTATAATTCAAATATCATTTAAATTTTATTATTTAATATTTATATTTGAATTAACTCTTTGTTTTATGAAATGTTAATAAGAAGTTATAATGAATTTGGAATTTAAAAAAAATTAGTAATATTTAATAATTTAATAGATAAGTACATTTAATGCTGATTTTTAAAAAAATTAACAAATCGCCATATTATTTAGTAAATGATGATAATATGTTTAATTATACAATTATACAAATAAAAATAGTGATGAATAATTATTACAAATAATTAAGGTAAGTAGTTATACCTAGGTTAGGTAGATTATTAGTTTAGGTTTAGGCTTAACTAATTTTAAACTAGCTTGTATAATTAGATTATAATTACTTGAGTTGCAATGAGGTTGCAATTGGGTTACAACTAAATTACAATTAAATTTTTTATCCCATATTGTTTGGCTTCCATTCTATGAATCCAAACTATATAAAAGAATGCACTATGATTGTTGGAAAACACAATAAACATGAAAAATGTAATAGTCATTTGGGATGAGCCAATCAAAGATGTTCAACCATAAAAGCTAAACCGAATGAAATAGGATTCATTTATTAATTGTCATGTGGCATAGGTCTAGGCCTAACATAGGTGCCTAGGTCTAGCCCTAACTTTAGCCTAAGTTAAAAAGCTTATGTTTAAGTTTAGACCTAACCTATGCTTATGCACCATGTATTTATTAATGTGGATGTGCAATGTGTCATTTAATTATTTGTTGACCCCAAATTTTATGAGCATGCTATATGTCATTTAATTATTCGTTGATCCCAAATTTTATGAATGTGCTACATGTCAACACTATGAATGTGCCCCGTTTCACCAAATAACTAGCCAAATGTTTAATTTACATAGTTACATCGTAATTGAAATTGTAATTATATTTTTTGTTGACGTCATGCCTAATCAGCGGATGAAGTTCATTCATTAGTTGAATATAATTAACAACATCCCTCAATTAGATTAGTAAAACAATTTTCAACTAAATTTGGCAAGTAGTGTCATGCAGTGGCTATTGTTGTGGTGTTGACATGTGGCATACACTTTCGACTTGTACTTGTTAACAACATTGGTTAGTTGTTGCAAAACATATTTTACAATTGCAAAAACAAGTTGCAATTATATATGTAGTTTTCGACTTGGTTTGTAGTTGAACATTAGTTGAAAAGGTAGTTACAAAAGGGGGGTTTTTTACTAGTGAATGGAGCTCACATTCAAATGAACGATGGTGTTGTAAATGAAGTTGTGTGTGTTGCTCCTGGAGATGTTTGTCACTAAAGTGCTGGGCCCTCCAAAAATGCAGGAAGGGGAAGAGGAAAAAGGGTTGCAGGCCCTAGAAAGGGGTTTGGTAGGTTTGTAAAATAGGTTTGAAAAAAAAGTTCAGAAAAAGGGGGATTTTTTTTAAAAAACCCGCCCAAAATGAAACAGGTGGTTGGCCAATCCAAAGTCAGTGGATGCATTGCCCTCCATCCAAAATGGGACTAGTGTGGTCATGGGGGCTGGTTCACTCAAGCCCCTTCTCTTTAACACTTTGATGTCATTGAGATTGTCCGACTGGTATATCATAGTGTAGGGGGTAGCTTCAACAAATGTTTGCTGAATAATTAGTTGAATTTTTAGATTTCATTCAGCAAATAGAATATTTTTGAATATTATAGTAGATTTTCAAATTTCCTTCAACAATTTTTGTGTGTGAAAATATATAATATAAAATTTATTCTTTGAAATAAATTGTGCCAAAGTCCTCAAGGTAGTACATGTATGCAAGCTTTGCCATCCATTTCAATCAACTCATATGAATAAGGCACACATAAAAAATACAATGGACTTCAATTACCCAAATGTTACCATGACTTATGGGCATGTAATTTATTTTGGTGAAAATTTTCAAAAAAATATGAAAAAAGGTTCTGTATTCCTTGTTTTTTTGGGGGGGAAAAAAACAAATTCCCCGGAAAAGTATTTTTCACCACATTCCAAGATGGATTTTAGTTTGGGCACATTCTTTGAATCAATCTTTCATTTTAAAGAACTATGTTCTAGACACCTATTGTCATTTAAATGCTAAATCCTTCTTGGGACGCTCCCAATTGATGCAACATTAAAAAAATAGAAAATAATTTATGAAAAAAACATTGGATGAGGCAGACGAAACAATGAACACTCTATGTTGGAATGTGATAAGGATTGGTAACTAATCATGGTTATTGTTAGTGCCCATGTGAGAGCCTCTATCAATATTTAGCACGTCCAACATGCAATCTTAGTTTCTCCCACCGCCCCACCCCCTCCTCAGTGTTCACCCTTAAACCTCAACAAGTGGATTGTACAAAGTGATTGCCTATTAAGGCTCACCATCTGAGCCAATCATTATCATCGGCCAATGAAAAACATTCATTTACTACTACTGATGCTCTTGTAAGACACTGTTAACATGTGCACTTTTACCAGTCTAAATGAGTTTCACAATTTTTACCTGTAAAATTTCATCCATAAAGTACCATAGAGACCATTGTACTGTTACGTTTGGCATGCTCTTGGAGGCCCAAGTAGGGGGTGTGGATGGACCCAAAAAGTACCATAGAGACCATTTTAATACTGCCTTTGGGCATACTCTTGGAGGCCCAAATAGGGGGTGTGGATGGACCTGCTCTTCGAATCAAAGGAAGGCCCGCTGTTTCAAAAAGGGGGAAGGTTTTGGGGGAGAGGGGGGACGGACCCATACTGGTGGGCCTGAAATGTAGGTACTCAGGTAGAGCCTAATTGGAAAAAGAAAAATTATTTCTTTCTGGATAGGGGTTGAGGGACCACACATCCTGTTCCAAGATTTGAAGACGATTTTGAAGAGGTCAAGAACGTTGGTGGCTTCAATCCCTTGGCCAGCAGCCCTGCTGCCCCACTCCAGAGTCCATTTTCCAAGCAGCTCGAGTTATCTGGAGACCCACCCCACACGTAGGTAGGTGGAGCCAGTCAGACTGGGGTCTTGAGCAGAAGCACACAGCACGGGCAGGGCAGGCTAGGGCAGCACAGAACCCCGGATTAAGAAGACGTGGCGGAAAACCCGGGTGCCAGAGATCTGGTCGGGAGAGAGCTAGCAACAAGCCCGGAGCGTGAGAGAAAATAGGTACCTAGGGCAGCATCAGTTCATCACTGAAAACTGTCCCTCACCGAACCCGCATAATAAATGCCTATCACGTGGAAGAAAGTATCCCAGTTGTATTTAAATCAGACCCCAATAATGTACTGTGTCACCGTCGCGTTGGGTTGACTTGAGCGGCTCAGGGCTTTGCTCTTCATACTATACGGCCGGGCAGTTTTTTTTTGGGGTGAAAAATTTATCTTCTCGTGTAGGTAACAACTAACAACCCCTTGTTTTTAAAAAAAAGGAATTTGTTGTTAAAAGGCAAGAAGCATATTGTGTTTAGATTCATTATACAGTATCGTAGCTTAAGGGATTTGGGCCCCTAAGTAATAATAGGTCAATTTTTATATGAGGATTTTTGAGACATGATATTTTGGCTTTTATTGAAACTTGAGATTCAAGTTATAATAGCTTGAAGGATTTTGGTTTCTTTTAGAAGAATTCTTTTGAAGATTATATTTTTGCATGGTGAAATATTTGAGTTTTCACAATTCTTCTTTTGCCTTAAAGATACTTTATAATGTAAATGGTAAGGCCACAGTGTGACACACCCCTTGTTTTTTAGTCAGCCAAAGTGTCCATCATCCATAGGAAGATGTGAAAATTTGAGGATTGTCCCTATGAAATTTAGTCAAATATCGGTAAAAACGCAATTTTGTAATCATCCTTCTATAGTTTTGGGTACACACTAAAAATTGAATGTCCAAACCTCTGGCAATAGTTTTTTTCCTCCCTCATTTTTGACAAGTTTTTTTTTTCCCAATTTTTTTGATGATAAAAACTTGGGTATTTTTCCCAAAAATAGAAAAAAAGTCAAATTTACACTTAGAAAAAATTCAGAAACAAAGTGCTTCTAAAAATTGAAAACCTCCAAAATGATAAATTGCTTCAATTTTGAAATTTATTTTTGTTTGAAGAAAATTGGCATTTAAAAAAAAGCTCCAAGTCTTGTTCTGATGCAACCATTATATTCCACCACTCATACACTAGTGCTTGCACACTTATGGTTTGGATGTTTCATGGTAGAAGGACTTTTAGCTTAAGAGGGGGTTTGGAACTATGAAGATTAATTTTTGATTAATCCCTTCTAACACATAGGTAGATTATCAAACATATTTTAAAACAACACTTGCAATATTCATCATTCACATGATTTTCAACATGAAATTTTACATTCTTTTAAGATAGGATCACCTACGCACCTAAAGTCAAATATATGGACTGCACTCCAAGGAAGTTCATCACACATGTTTAAAAATTCTCCTTTATGGGGATCACTCACCAAAAAATTATAAAGTTTCCAAAATGGTATTCACAATAATCCTTACATTTTATTTCTTCAAGGTTTTTTATTCACATATGATACTTTTACAAGTTTTGATCCAACTAACAACATTAAATTACTGAATGTGAATTATAAGCCAAAAGCTTCAATCTCTACCCCTTATATATTTGAAAGAAAGAAATGAATGAATAATCAACTACATTCATCTACATCTATTCCCCATGTAACAAACTAATCAAATGTCACTTATAACTTTTCATCCTTCTATGAATAAATTTTATATTATTTGAAGTCTAAGATTTGGTCAAGTCCATATACTCGACCTTTTGTTATTACAAACCCAAAATAGTTATCTAAATTATTCATAATCAATCCTTATACCCTTAGTCAAAAGATTCTCCTTATAAGACCCATGAGACTCATTATTTATTCCCCATTTTTATCCATACTATTATCCCAAATAATAATACCATTATTTACAATTACAAATAATTATTTTATTGTTACAGACCCAATGTTTACATGCGATGTCAATGTTATACAATCTACCCACTGCAGTGGGTAAGTAAGACCTTATTGTAGGTCTTTGTGTAGTGATTTATGCCAGAAAAGGCCTTTAGAAAAGGTGATCTGAGGTCCTTGCCGCCTCGCCTCAACACCCATTTCATGAAGGCCTTCAAACTGTGAACTTTTCCTTCACTTCAAACCCAAGTCATTAAATTTACTTGAATTGTAACAAGCTTTGAGAGAATTCTTAATGTATTTATAGGGCAGATTACATTTAGTAATCAGGCTTAAAAGAAGAGCCCTAGGGCAGAGGGTGTGAAAGAGCCTTAGAGTGGAGGGTGTGAGATTGTAAGATTCCTAGGGTGCAGGATGTAAGCCAATAAGATCTTTGGAACATAATTTAAAAAGAAAAGAACAATTGATTACCTCGGGCATTAGGCTCCGCCCTGGTGCTCACACAATAATTCCCTGATAGCAGGGCCTTATCCTATATTAAAAGTTTTTTTGAAAAAATCAATTTCATGTACCTATCCATTTGATGGAGTCTCTTCATTCACAACCCTATTCAGCTCTCCTATTCATTGGATGGGCTGCCTCCCAAGTTCTGTTTTTTAAAAAATTTACACTTGGTCACTTTGATTGGCCCATCAGCCAAAAACTGAATCTCAGAAGGCTTCCTAAAATAACAATTTCTATGTGAGGATGAAGTGCCTCCCCCTTGGCTCCCCCAATATAAGGGAGAATGGGAGAACATTGGGCAAAGGATTTGGGATAAATTGAGGCCCTATTAGGAATGTTGTTGTGGAATGCATTGAGAACTTGAGGAACATGATAGGAACATAAGAATAAAAGAATTGCATCCTCACACCCCTCACCGCCAAAATGAAAAAAGATCCAACTTCTTGGGTATATGTTTATTTGTTTCATTGGCTGCATTAGACATGGTTACCACCATTTTTTCACCTCAGCTAACACCCCTTCTACAAAGCACACCATACCTACTGTAGTGCATTTTCAGATCCGGCACTAATTAAATCATTTTGAAAATGCTGAATTTCTTAGAATTTTTTTAAATGCCAAAATTTAAAGAATTATTATCCTTGGATGTCAACATCTTGGGAATTAGGCTAGGTCTCATTCTATTATAGCTTTTATCTAGAGAAGCTGCCTATATTTATTGCCGAAATTCCATAAATGATTAAATTTACTGCCAAAATGGATTTTAAAAATAAAATAATTATTCAGCACCAAGGTGCTGAATCTGAAAAGGTACTACAGTATTCAGCCTCCTCTAGTTATCCCAAACCCTAGGCATTTTTCAAAGATTTAGACCTTTTTCACCTTCAATACTTAATAATTGAAAATTTCTTGCAATAGCATTTCAAAATGTAATGCAAACTGATAAATCTATAGGAAATTATAACACATTTATTTGATTTTGTACAACATTAGATCATAGATGCCAAGAAATGGTGTAGAAATCTCTTTAGGACTATTGGCTTACAATTTAACACAACAAGGTCACCGAATCACAACATAACATCTCCATTCCACCTTGACCTACAGTATTCACAGAATATTTGTTGCCTATATTAAAGTTATCGGTAAAGTTACCCTCTCTTTCACCCCCTATCCCCTCTTTCAGTGGTATCCGCAAAGTAAGGAAATTTTATTAAATCTCAGTATGAAATGCATTTAATGCACAAGGTTCAAGACTAATTATAATAGTTTTATAGGTAGGAGCAGTGACAATATATCTAGCAGCAGTGGAGGCGCGGAGGAAAAAGGAAAGAGGGGATGAAACTCAGTTTACCACCAAAATTGGTGGAAAGACTAGTTTGGGTTCCAATTATTTCATTTTGTAAAATTTCATTCCCAGTTACGCATTTGAGGTTCTATTCTCGCCTCTTAATCGCCTGACTTTGTGGATAACTTTATTGTACAATAAAAAACGAAAAAAAATTCCCTCAATTTTGTGATGCAGCAGAGGTGGTGATCAACCATAAGTTGATTTAGTCAAATTTTGCTATTAAAAAATGAAAGAAAGAAATCCCTATATAGTTCAGACTACCTACTTAAACAATGTATACAAATATGTTGATTTAAAAAGTTTTTACAAACATTTCTAATTCTGTCATTTTTCTCAAAAATTCATTGAATTGTGACAAAAAAATGACTTGGTTTAAAATTTTGCACAAAAAAGAAAGGCTCACAGAACTAGCATTTTATGGATTAAATCACTAATGTATTTTCTAATAAAGGTGTAATATACACAAGGTCCATGCCCATTGGCATGATAGGTGTATATATTACGTGAAATTTGCACTTCATTGAGATCAATCGTTTGTCACATTCAGATCTCACAAACCATAGTGCACCCAGTTGTGTTATTGGTACCCTTAAAAAGCCCTCAATGGGTAGGGTACCAAGAGCTTATTGAATTTCCAATGACACATATTGCTCAAAATTCAATATCTCATGCTCCTTAGGTCCAAAAATTGCAAAATGACCTCCATAAGATCCTACTACTCATTGAGCACTTTCCAACGGTACCAAGAGCACACCTCAATTTCCCTAAAAAAATTATTTTTTATTTTATTACATTTTCAATGAATTCTTTTGTTCAATATTCAATAACTCTTGCACCATAGGTCAAAACATTACAAAACCACCTTGGTGCTACATACTACAGAATGGACCTGTTCCATCTGGGAACATGGCTAGTCAGTTCAGGTGAGTGAGAGACATTCTGCAAGGTAGTGATGGGTCTCTACCAGTGCCTGTTCCAAAACATAACATTTTACACCATTGATTTGTATTACTACCCTTTCATTCTCATCTGATGGGAACTTCCAAAAGTGGAACTGGAAGACCAATCCCATCTTACCTAGGGAAATACTTACAAAAACAAACAAGAATAATAAGACCCCCCAAAACCGTTATACAAAATTGCAGTATTCTTCATTTTGTTTTTTTTTGGAGACCCTGCAAAACCAACATTGGATTCAGGAAAACTGATATTTGCTTCCTCTGCCAAAGACATGTTTGAGAAAAAGTCTATCATGTTCCGTACTCAAGTATACTTTGCTCGGGTTGTTCGGGTTCATTTCTGGTTTGTGAAGGGGGGTCATCCTTTTCAGGCATGCAAGTCAATTATGTGAATCTCTTCCAAATATGCATCCAGCAATCTACTGATGGCTCTAGCCTTGCCTGACCAAACTCCTTAGAGGCACATTCCTCCACAAGAGTTTCGTGGGATTAACCTAACCTCCAATGAACCTCAATTTGGCATTAATGTGGGGGCAAAGTTGGTGATCAATAAATTTAAGAATCAGAATCCTTCTCAGCCAATGAGGAGATGCAGCATGCACTCCCAGATGTGAGTTTCTTTTCTATTTTGGGTCATTGGTGGTTTTTTGTGTCATGACACACTTCTGTTTTGGTTAAGTTTGCAAGGTAGTTGTGAAGGTTCAAAAACAATTTTATTCTTTTCACTGACATGGGTGAACCGCATGGAACGAACACTATACACAAACATTTGTTTTTTTGAGTTTGCAAGGCGGTTGTGAAGGTCCAAATAGAGTTTTATTCTTAGCACTTGCCTCAGTTGGCGACATGTACAGGGTACTAAAGGTCAACTTTTTTTGTTTTGGTTTAGTCTGAAAAGACTATTTGATTTTTTGAGAATCACAATTATAAATCCTAAGGAACTGCCGCAATAACCTTGAGGGGGTTGTCCTGTTCCTAATAGGCACCCAACACTGGTAGGAACCTTTCATCCAATGGATTAACCATTTTGTGGTCAATTAATCTGAATATAATATCAGCTAAACCAAGAAATCCAATAGGTAGTCCAATCACTATGGAGGGTGTTAAGAAATGGAGTGCTTGGTATTTTTCACCCAATCACAGCATCTGGTCTGAAAATGTAGGAATTGTTTCTCTACTTATACATTGCAAAATTTAAATCCCAAGAACTCTCAATGTTCGAACTTGGAACACCTATTGTGAGTTAAAATTGTCCAAATGTCTACTTTTATAAATTGTTGAATGGTGAACTGGTAGATAGCCCAAGGCTGCACTCATTAAGCATGCTTTATAGGGATTAAAGAGGCCACCTTTGTGATTCTAGATACTAGATAGTCACTAGTTGATGGTTGAATTATGAATAACTAGTTTCAAATGCAACTTCATTGTCAACTTTTTCATATTTATAATTTGGAAACCATAGGAAACAAGAATGTGGAATGAAGATCATGTTCTAAATAAGGCACCATCGTGAAAGGGTGATATGAAAGCGGGAAGATATGCAACCAGTGATGATTGAAGTGGATATGTGGAAACTTGAGGGAAGGTGCACAAAAGTTGGAAAAGAGTGAAGATCAACAGGTTGGATGGTTGAAAGAAAATAAACAAGGGAGAGGAAGCATGTTTTTGACATTGGTTTAGAGACATGGAATTATGCCGACGAGCCTGAAACCAGTGGCATTTCTGGAATAGTTGATGCAATTTGAGAATTTAATGTTGACTAGTGTGGCCTGTGCCGTTGGCCCAAGTGCTACCACGTCCTCAACTGATTTTTCGTTCCAAAACCTGGTTTTTTGGAATTTATTTGAATTTTCAGCCACAGAAATCACTTAAAAATCAATCTCTCCCACATTCTGAATCCAAATCTTACCAAATAAATTCCATTAAATCCTGCTCATCAAGATCTTTCCAACAACACCAAAGGCACATTCCAATTCCTCCGAAATTTTCAGCTACGATTTAATTTAATTTTCAGTGAAAAAATATTCAATATTCAAAAACTTTTGCACCGCAAGTCCAAATGTCATGGAACCAAGCCCATCCACCCTTCCTCATCGAGAGCTTTCCAAAGACACCAAGAACACGATCTGAAGCATCCTACCTACAAAACAAAACAAACTACCTTCCTTCATAGATAGATGTTGATGTAAATTTGAGGAAATTTCAAAATTTGACAATGTTGATAAAATTTTTGACCTTACTAATATGGAGGGTAATACCCTTTTTCTTGATTGATCACTGCTTGCAAACCCAACTGAATTGAATGAAGATCTTTCTACATTTGTCCAAGATTCACACCTTCAAACATGGACGCAGTTTTGTTCAATGAGACCAGATTGCAACAAACACATTTTTGCCCAGAAAATTCCAATGCTCAGTCTTATGCACTTTCTTTGTTCTTTTATTCAGTCATTTGAATCTAAAACACATAGAATCTTGAACCTAGAAGAACAGACGACTTATTGGCATAAGCAAGAATTAGTGGTTTGATAGGCTTCACATGTGAATCTAATGGTCCTCACTAGATAGCACAATTGAAGATGCCAATTAAAAAGAAGATGCAATCTATCCACAATGCAAGAAAGGGGTTGCACCTTTCTGGCATTTTTGAGGTTATGTTTTCTATTCATCATCCGCCAATGATGATTAAACAGTCCATTTCAAAGTTCCACAACTGGTTGAGAAAAGTACTAATTTTGACAGGACATCTATTATCCAGCAGGTAATTTCTTTCAAAGCACATTTCTGTCACTCCATGTTAGACTCGCACTTTGAGAATGTGACAAAACACACACACACACACACGCATAAAAGTGTAAGGTAAAGGCTGAAGAGCCGAGGCGATCCCAAATAAGAGACTGCCCAAGGCAGAGTTGAAGGGCCCTTATTTCAGGAACACCTTGTTCCTCGTTCCACGAAGCACTTGCAGCAAATTATTTTTGAAAATTGTTTGCAATGTGATACCCACTGGGTATAACCAAAAAAAAAAGTGAAATGCCTGAAACAGGCATTTCACTTCTCAAGACACTGCCCTTTGTGGAGGATAAATTCTGCTGGATAATGTGCGGCCTCCAGATCTATAGAAATTTTCTGCCAGTGCTTTATGTTATACATAACAAAATGAGTCTAATGAGTTTGGCAGGGTTTTGCATAAAATCAGTCTAACATGTGATATCCTGACAGTACCTTGACAAAGTACCAATTGACACACTACATGGACCCATCACTTTAGCAGCACCGAATAGGTCTACCAATGCTGGCTAATCGTTTTGCGGGCTCTGTGGGGAGAGTGGGAGAGGGACTCCACATCATGGCAATGATCTTATATTTTTTTATTTACTAATGCTTATCCATTTATCTAATTTAGTAAAATATAATAAATTTCTGTGCAAGACAGAATGCAAAACCTTCTGACACCAACAGACACTAGGAATAAAATCAACTATATAATAATAATATTAGCAATTTTCTGAGACCTTCACCATACAAAAGACTTGAAACACCTGCTCTGCACAAGGGCTACTAGTTTAATGTTAAGCTAGAACCGCCTTGTCCTTATTACCCTCTCCTTTAGGGCAGTGAGCCCTGAGGTTACTTGTCTGCTGTACAGTTGAGGGGCCAGTGTAGTCTAGTTAATATTGATATGTCGAGAGTGGAAACATAATCCCAGTGGTGATGGTTTGGTGGTATAGCCTGTGGTATAGGATCCTTGTATTCTCATTTCAAAACTTGGAAGGCTTCATTCATATTTGAAGAACTATATTTTGGCTTGAAATCTTCTTTGTGACTACCTAATTCAGTCATTGTGAGTGTCATATTAGAATGCATGCATTAATCTATTTCAAAAGTTTGTTAAATTAGTGAAGCTTCAAATCCAAGATTAGGCAACATATAATTGACCTTGTATGAGCTCAATCTAAAGCACCCTTCACACCTAGTGGTAGGTGGTGCTAGGGTTTGGTGCCTAACACCAAGCTAACACCAAATATCTTGCCGATGTGGCATAGTGGGAGATAACACCAAGATAGCATAAAAGCAAATATGACTATCCATTCACACTTGGGCATGAGTGTTTGTTTTCACCAACATGACAGTGCAAGAACGATCGTTGTCTCATCAAACTAGTTGGCGCTGCCACACCTTGAACTCATTTCCTCACTCTCTTTTCACATTCGCATCTCTTCACATTCTTGTTTTTTCAAGTTCTTTCCACTCCACCTTTGTTTCTTCATTTTCTTTCCACTTTCTTTTTGGTTTGTAGTTTTTTTTTCTCTCATTCAGGGTGACTTTGTATGCATTCAGATTTTTCATTTGCTTTGTGTTTTCCTACTCCACCTTTTTTACAAAAAATTTCTACACTTTCACATTCATTGAATATATATTTCTTATCTAATAGCCATGGATGATGAAGCAATCAATGTTTTCATTTTGTCATGTCTTCTATTGCTAATTCAAATGGTCCAACAAATGTTTCAATCATCACCTACAATGTTACCATCCCTTGAAACATTGGAACAATTGTTAAGACATTCACCTTAGATTGTGAATTCTCATGTTGTTGCAATACATAATCATTGTATGTCAAAATGCTCTCAATAGCTTGACACCTGACCTTGGTTTGTGTGTGAAACCTAGAAGCATTACTTGGTTTTCCACTTTCTTTTTACTAAGTTTGATGACAAAAGATGGGTAAAAAAATTTCATATGACCAAAGCCACATTATTCCACATTGTAGCAAATTTGAAACCCATCATAGGAAAGCAAGATACCAACTATAGGAAAATTATTCCTATAGAAATTTGTGTATGTTGTGCAATGTACAAATTAGCCTAGGGTGCTAACTTTCTGGTTTCTATTGAACTTTTTACAATGGGGAAATCCATAGTTTCCCTCATTTTTCATGAATTTGTTTACACAATCAATCAAGTTTATAGTGGTTTGATGAAGTGGCTTGAAGGACCAACAATGACACTTGTCATGGAATTTTTTTAAATGGTGTGGTTTATTCAATGTGGTGGGTGTTGTTGATGGCACCCATATATCCAATGCAAGATCACAAAGAGTTCATGCTGCAGATTATTACCATAAAATTGGTAGATATTCTATAGTTGCACAAGCCGTGGTCGATTGCAATAAAAGGTTCAAATATGTTTTTGTTGGGCTCCCAAGTTCAGTTAATGGTTCTAGGGTTCTTTGTAAATTTGGTGTGTATAGAAAAGGCACAACATATGGGTTTGTTTGATATTACTAGAGGTTCCCAACATGAATTTCCCCATTACATATTAGGAGATAAAGGGTATCCACTAATATCATGGATAATGACACCATTCAAGGAAGATGCTAACCATACAATTCTAAAATTCTTGTATAACAAAAAACACAAGAGAGGTCAAAGTGTTGTGCAAAATTCTTTTGGGATCTTGAAAATAACCTTAAGAGAGTTATTAAGGAAGTCTAAATTGGGTGTCACTTTCTTGCTTGATGTATTCATCTCTTGTTGTCTTCTACATCATCTATTGCGATTTGAAGTTGAATCCAACATTGAGAGGTTGATGCGAATCATCAACCAAGACTTGCAAACAAGTAAAAGAGGAGGGGATGATGTTAATGTTCCACACATATTCATTGAACTTGGTGATCATGAACAAACTAATAAAGTTGAAAAGCAAAAGCAAGTTGGAGATGCAAAATGATGAGAATTATGCAATTTTCTTGGAAGACAAAAAAAATTCTAATCAATTCATGAAAGTATGACCTCTGACCCTCCTCCTTTCTCAAAATTTGATAGCAATTTTCATTTCAACCTGCAAGCTTCTATCTGCATTAATATCTTATGTAGTTCAATGTTTGTAAATTGAATCTTTTTCATTATTGATTAGACATCAAAATTGTGTTACATGTTGAGTCAATGTAATTCAACTTTCTACATTCAATGTTGTTTGCCATTGATTACATCATCTCTTTGTGCTCTTTACTTTATTGAATTGTTTACAACTATTCAATGCCCATGAGTTTCACTTGGTGGAATTTCATGGAATTACATGTTAATTGCATGTGTAGGCATTCTATCCCATGCCAACACCATGGTCATGGGTGTTGGCAAGCTACAATCTACACAATTTCTAGCAAATACTATATATAATATCGAAAGTAGCAACACATAAGATTTCACTCACTTTAAATAATTTTAAAGATCACATATAAATGATTTGGGCTTCAAAATTAAAAGAAGTCACAATAATTATGAATATGAAATTGAGACATCATTGTACATTTTTGTAAATGTACACCAATAATTCAAAAAAAAGTTTTTTAAAATCCTTATTTGACAACAATTTTCCATTTTAAAAAAAATTCAAAACTTCATTTTACTTTTGTCAAATGATTAAAAAACACTTAACCCAAGTAAATCTTCAATGGAAGAACATTTTCATACCATAATGTACTAATGAACATTTTAAAATCATTTTATTTAAATTCCATGACCTTCAAAAAAATTGAAAACTTTGATGGGAAAGATTTTTCTTTATGGTTTCTTTGATGTATGTGTAATATTTCATGGAAATTTTATTATTAAATGTAGTACTTTTTAGTCCTTTTGTTGGAATTGCAAAAATGTGACATGGTTCTCCAAATCAAAATAATACTTTATTGGACTATATTATCATTCATATGTGCATTGATTTCACAACATAATGCTAGATTGAAATATGAACCATCATCTTACAAAATTTTAGTGAAAATTATTTTCCAAATTTCCACCATGATGCATGAAACTTGAATAGGTATTGAAAATTGTCAAATTGTGAAAGTTTTTTGTGTAGACCATAACTTGCCAACACCTTCATAACTTATGTCAACCTTATGATTGTTTTAACCATATTCATTTGGGTCTCATACGATAGCTTTGTTTTTTTCTTTGAAATAGTCAAATTGTTTTTCCAATATAACCTCTTGGGCCTTTGAACTTTTATCTTCAGTGTAGTCTATTGAATCCATTAACATTTGATTACTTCTACCACACTTTTGTGCATAAACAAATATGTTCATTTGACACCATTGTTCCCACTTGTATAAAATCCTTTAGCACCAACACTAGTGTTATGAGTTCTATTCATTAAACTTGTTGTGTGAGACTTGTGCACTAAGATGGTTAGAGTTTGTACTAAAGGTTGCATTGGTGTGTGGATTAGAGTAGGCATTAAGTTAGGTGCTGTAATAGGCATTGGGTGGAAATTATTCATACTTTCAGTTTCATTGAATGTTCATACACAAGGAAAAGGTTGTTAAGAATATATCGTTTACCAAAATAGGGAATAGTGAATAGTTATAGAAGTTTTGAAAATAGTCCTACCAAAACCAAGTAGTTTGTTTACCAAACTAAAAGAATTATCCAACTAAATTAATGTTGCAACCCTAGCTCTGGGCTCACAACCAAGGCAAAGGCGTACAAGGTTACGGGCCAAAAGGAAGCCCGGGAGTCAAGGCAAAAAGGTCGCAAGGGTGCGGGCCAAGAAGAAGCTTAGAATACACATCACATACTTAGTGACCTAGTCAAACCCAGAAAAAGTTGGGAATTGACCCGATTTACTTGGCTGCAGAGGGTGTGCGACATACCTTTGGAAAGCTCTCGACAAAAGCTACAACTTTGCTTCAAACTGTATCTCGATCTGAAGTCTGTTCCCAAAGTTATGGGGTTCCAAAGTTGTGAGAGTCCCAATTGGCGCAATTTCGTGACGCACTCCCAACTCCTCAAAGGGCTCAAATGTGAGCATAAGTAGGAAAACAGCGAAAGAAGGAGGAGTTGGAACACGCTCCCTAGCTCACAACACTTTGAGGGGTAAAGGGGCGTGTTGGAGCTCCGAGATGGGACTAGGAAGAGTTGACAAGCTTCATTCACTCACACGGGCCTGCACACAACCCACACAAAGTGATTAGTGCATAGTTGGAGCACCCTTGGTGCTAGGACGAACCACGGGCAACATGGACACACAAGACTCACCACGGCCTGGACTTGGGGGAAGCCACCACCTTCCCCCTTATAGTATACTCTGCAGCTCTCCACGGAGGCTACATCCAAATGGCTATTTTTCCCAGGACTCCCGAGCGGGAATCCCGGAATCGCGCCAAATGGGACTCCCGCAACTTTGGAGCCCCATAACTTTGCGAGCAGACCTCGGATTGAGATGCAGTCTAAAGCAAAGTTGTAGTTCTCGTCGAGAGCTATCCAACGATATGTGGCACGCCCCCTGCAGCTAAGTAAATCGGGTCGTTTCTCGACTTTTTGTGGTCGGGAGTCAAACTGGCAGTTCGACTCCCGACCCTTCTTTTGGCCATAACTTGTGTTTCAGACATCCAAATGAGCAATGCGAGCTCATTTGAGACATCTACGCTTCAAGAGATTTTCACTGATATAAAGAACACCACGAGCCATTGAGTTTTGACCCCTGCAATCGCTCTCTGAAGTTTCGGAAGTCCACCGGGACTTCATCTCCCAAGTGGGAGTTGCCTTGGGAGTGTGAAGGTTCACTCCCTCACACTTTTTAACACTCCTAGGAGTTTGTGATGTGACTCCCGGACTTTTTCTTGGCCCACACCCTTGCAATGCTTTTGCCTTGACTCCCGGGCTTCCTTCCTCTTGGCCTGCAACCTTGCAACCCCCTTTGCCTTGGTCGCGAACCCAAAGCTAGGGTTGTGACATTTCGGGACTCTCACTCGGGAGTGCCGGGAGAAAAAAACCATTTGGTTGTGGGCTCCATGGCTAGCCACAAAGTATACTATAAGGGGGAAGGTGGTGGCTTCCCCCAAGTCCAGGCCATGGTGAGTCTAGTGCGTCCGTGTTGCCCATGGTTCGTCCTAGCATTAGAGGTGTTCCAACTATGCACTAACCACGTTGTGTGGGTTATATGCAGGCCCGTGTGAGTGAGTGAAACTTGTCAACTCTTCCTAGTTCCATCCTGGAGCTCCAACACGCCCCTCTACCCCTCAAAGTGTTGTGAGCTCGGGAATGTGCCCCGATTCCTCCTTCTTTCGTTGTTTTCTACTTGTACTCACATTTGAATCCTTCAAGGAGTTGGGAGTGCGTCAATTAAAGTAAACACCTTATTAATATTTAACAGGGTATTATTCAACAAGGCCCTACCGAATTCAATTGTCATCATTATTACCTATCGAACTTATGGGTCTATCAAAATGATGAAGGCTTTAATAATTTGAAGGTTTCCAAAGTCAAGAAGGAGAATGTAGATATATGGGGTAAAGAATAGTCTTTACTAAACAACATGGAATGAAAGATGCTTTATATTTAAATTTGATAATACACACTACACTAATTCCTTGTTTGATGATGTCTCTACATGCATGTTCCCATTTTTACATTGTTTGTTAATATCAGATTGTAGCTTTGTAATATGTCTTAACTACTTCAATATGTGGTATTGTCTGTAGCTTGGTAGACAAGAACCCAGTAGCAATGTTAAACTTAATTCTCATCAAAAACATTGTTAACATTTGGCAACCATGTTGGGGATATGTGTCGTTAACAGAGGTGAAGTCATTGGCGCTGGTCCATGTGGAAAAAAGACTCCATAACATCCAATTAGTATCCTCCTCACATTTTTTTGTTGTATGAGTTGCATGTTGGCTAATGGGGTCATTCCCATGTAGATGGTTTTCATTCTTCATATCATTGAAATCAATTGGGTCTTGAACATTCAAGCCAATGAAATTGTAGATATGATCATTCTTGTTCATGATGTCACGAACATGTGGTGGGTTAAAGATTGGTCAATATCCCTAGAACTCTAGCATTATATCATATATGCTCCTATTGAAAAAAGAAGATGATTCATTGCATTCTTGTCTTGAACCAAGGTTGTCAAAACGGCCATGATGCACCCATTTTGTGTCGAGCATCACGTCGGCATTTGTCTTGACATGTCTGTGACGTCCGTTAAGACTAACGCATGGAAAATTTTCATTATATTTGGGTTGCCCCCATTCTGCAAGGTGAAAAAAAATAGATTTAGTTGCCACACAATTGGTGATTGAAAACAAATTTGATCGCCACAACTTTCAGTTGCCATAGTTGGGTGATCGAATTTTTTTCGGGTTGGCCAAAAAACAATGGGAATGCCCAAAATGTTTTTAGTTGTTCAATCAATAATGGCCATCAATACAACGATTTTTTTTTTTTTTTTGATCACTACCTAAAAAAACTTTGGGCATTGCCCAAAAAATTCAATTGCCAACTTGGGTCATCGAAAAAATTCAGCCAATAGTCAACGACTAAAGGCCACCAAAAATTTTCAATTGCCCAAGTTAATGACTGAAAATTTGGTGATTGTATTTTTCGAGCATTTCCCGAAAAAATCAAGCAAAAACTAATTTTTTTGAAGCTATTGGATCGATGGCCACTCTTGATCGAACGACCAATTTTTTTGGGCAATTCCTAATTATTTTATTTAGACAGCCAACTATGGCAACCGAAAGTGGGTGACTGAAATTTTTTAATCGCCCATTGTGGTGACCAAAAGTTAATGACCAAATTTATTGTTTCAGTTGCCACAACGTTTATGACAATCGAATAATGTTATATTCGCTCGCCCTTAATTTCTTTTTGGGCAATTCAACATCGTTTTGACCTAGGTTGACCTTACACTAACATGACACATGACTGCATCCACGTTTAAATGAATCTATCACACCGTGATGGACACACAAATGTAGTGACAACCCTATCTTGAACATTCATTGATTATAAATCTTCATTGTGCCTAGTACTTTAGATGTAATCATGAATTTTCTTTAATTTTGCCAATATTGATTACCATTTATCTTCACATGCAAGGCCATGAGAGATGTGTTGAGAGCACCTTGTTGTCATGACACTAATACAAAAAGAAATTCCATTTGACAACAATTGTTTTAAATTGGTCATGAGGGTCAACCTTGTCCAGAGTAGAACTGGGAGTAGAGGGACATAAAGTTGCCTCACACTTAACAAGTTTTATTTTTTTCACAACACAAAATTCAAGTGTTCATGTTTCCATGATTTGGACAAGTTTGGTGATTGTGCTAATGATTGTGCTTGGTTTCTTATAAGGTTATGAGGTTTATTGACATTTGGGTGTGGTGGGTGGGACTTTGAGTTGCATTGGGCAAAGTCTGATATTAGACTAGAGTTCAACTCCCCCTCAAAGTGTGTACAATTTGTGTTTAGTTTTTAGGTTTGATTTTGGAACAATGTCACTTGTGTCTTTTGTTTCTCCTTCCTTTTAAGCCCAGGAGCCACATTCTCCACTGTTTTTCTTGGTGGGTGTCAGTTAGACTTAAAAAAATTAGTGGGTGTCACTTTAACTTATTTCTTAAAAAAATGAATAGCCACTTTGGGCTATCTTGAAAAATCCATGTTGGCCAAAAGCTGACTAAACAAATGACCAAGAAGCCAACTAACCCTTGAGCCAAATTACATAACATGCCAGTTTAGGCATATTCAAGGGTAGTCATGTTGCCACTTGCACACATTATATTTTTTATAAAAAAGAACCCTGCCAAGGACAATCACAAAAAATGATATAACTCTGCCAAGCTCTATTGATAAAGGCCCTTACTGGGATAAGAAGTGGGAAGGAAGTACAGGGAGGACCCAAGTCGAAGTTTGATTGCTATAAGTCACGTGTCAGATCTCAAGTTAGTGGAGATCGTAACTCAACCAACTTCTGGTGACAATAGGGTTGGTTACTGGATACTCGAACTCAATCACTACTTGTAGCAAGATGCCAGTGGGTATGGGAGATGGGTCTGCCAGTAAGGCGAGGAAGTGGGGAGGTGGCTAAACCCACAGATAAATAAACACCAAAAAAAGATGTTCCAAGAGCCACTAGAAGAGACATTTTCATATCCGAAAGTGTTTTGGGGGGGGAAAAAAAAAAACCAATCGTCATGGACTTTGGAGATTGGTTGTCCACATTGTCCAACTGGACATTCCAAAGCATTTCTTGAAGTGGTGGTAGGCTGGGCCATAGTTAGCTCTCAGTGTGAACCATTTCTCAATTGGACCACTCAAAGAAGTTCAGATTTTCCTATCAAAACAGAAGCGGTCATAAAACTCATAATTTTCTCAAGGGTATGTAAGTACTAAGGGCACTTGTCGAACAACAACCATGATATGTGGTTCGTTCCACTAGGGTGCACCGTGCTACAGATGACGGTGGATATTTAAGAAGAACAAGTACAGAATAAGCTATAAAGGGTCGCATGGGAATCAAGTGCAAAAAGCTGGCTACTTTGAGGTTTTGATGCCTGAGCCAGGCTCGGTCTTGGAAGGCTTAGATACAGGAGATATAAGTTTCTTACTAGTTGTAGGAGGTGGAGTAAGTCTGGAGAATGGACCATGATGATCCATCATGTTCAAATGGAACACTGCAGCTTTAACATGGAAGCTCCAGATGAAACATGGGAATTAGTTTGGTTCATTTACCATGGGCTTTCTGGTGGTGACTGGTGGGTGGCAGACATCAAAGTCATCATCTTGAAAATTGGAGTTCAGAAAGGTGGGTGAATTGCTTATGTACACTGGCGTAACCACCCCCCCCCCCCCAAAGTGCACTT